>UMGV01084094.1_pt1 | contig 41360 bp, 38 predicted proteins | sample 1965361 | NCBI WGS metagenome assembly UMGV01 (sample SAMEA4836081, study PRJEB28245) | human gut metagenome | biome: gut microbiome; material: fecal sample | place: Denmark | collected 2008
ATTTACACTGGTCGTTCTCCTAAAGACAAGTTCATCGTTGACGATGCTACATCTCACGACACAGTATGGTGGGATTCTGAGGAGTATCACAACGATAACCACAAGGCAACTCCAGAGGCATGGAACGCCGTTAAGGAGATTGCTAAGAAGGAGCTTTCTAACAAGAAGTTGTTCGTAGTAGATGGTTTCTGCGGTACACACAAGGATACACGTATGAAGGTACGTTTCATCGTTGAGGTAGCATGGCAGGCACACTTCGTAACAAATATGTTCATCCGTCCTCAGAACGAGGCTGAGTTCGATCAGGAGCCAGACTTCATCGTTTACAATGCTTCTAAGGCAAAGGTTGAGAACTGGAAGGAGTTGGGTCTCCACTCAGAGACAGCCGTTGTATTCAACGTAACTTCTAAGGAGCAGGTTATCATCAATACATGGTATGGTGGTGAGATGAAGAAGGGTATGTTCTCTATGATGAACTACTTCTTGCCATTGAAGGGTATGGCTTCTATGCACTGCTCTGCCAACACAGATATGAACGGTGAGAACACTGCTATCTTCTTCGGTCTTTCTGGTACAGGTAAGACTACATTGTCAACAGACCCTAAGCGTAAGTTGATCGGTGACGATGAGCACGGATGGGACGACGAGGGTGTGTTCAACTTCGAAGGTGGTTGCTACGCTAAGGTTATCAACCTCGACAAGGAGTCTGAGCCAGATATCTACGGTGCTATCACACGTGACGCTCTCCTCGAGAACGTAACTGTAGCTAAGGATGGTAAGATTGACTTCGCAGATAAGACTGTTACCGAGAATACTCGTGTATCTTATCCTATCTACCACATCAAGAACATCCAGCGTCCATTCTCTCAGGGTCCAGCTGCTAAGCAGGTTATCTTCCTCTCTGCAGATGCATTCGGTGTATTGCCACCAGTATCTATCTTGAACGCTGAGCAGACTAAGTATTACTTCCTCTCTGGCTTCACAGCTAAGTTGGCTGGTACAGAGCGCGGTATCACCGAGCCTACTCCAACATTCTCTGCTTGCTTCGGTCAGGCATTCTTGGAGTTGCACCCAACTAAGTACGCTGAGGAGTTGGTAAAGAAGATGCAGAAGTCTGGTGCTAAGGCATACTTGGTTAACACAGGTTGGAATGGTACAGGCAAGCGTATCTCTATCCGCGATACACGTGGTATCATCGACGCTATCCTCGACCACTCAATCGACGCAGCTCCTACAAAGACTATCCCATTCTTCAACTTCGTAGTTCCTACACAGTTGGAAGGCGTAGATCCTAAGATCCTCGATCCACGTGATACATACGCTGAGGCTTCTCAGTGGGAGGAGAAGGCTAAGGATTTGGCTGCTCGTTTCATCAAGAACTTCAAGAAGTATGAGACAAACGAGGCTGGTAAGGCTCTCGTTGCTGCTGGTCCACAGCTCTAATACATACGTTTCCTCACCTTGTGTGAGGAACATGTATCAATCGAATATTCGATTTGCACATGATATTAAAATCCCGTTTCTCTTGCGAGAAGCGGGATTTTTTTTCTTGTTGTAGTAGGTATGGAAGGATTTCTTGCCTCGTGTTTTGCGACGTGACAGAAAGCGTTATTGAGTGGCTTTGCAAAACTTGCGTAGAAAGCACAGAAAGCCCGTCACAGGCATCTTCTCTCTCCAAATCGGCCCTTATAATCACTAAACAAACTTAAAAAAAGCGGTTAAATGCCATATTTTGCATAATAAACCGCACAAAAGGGGCTTTTTTTGAAGAATTCTCCGTAAATTTGCAGCTAAAAATATTTAGAGTGTAATGAAAAGGAAGTTTTTAGCTTTCATCTTGCTGGTGACAGCAGGTTTGTCGTTGTCGTCTTGTCTTGACAGCACTGACAACAATACTAATATAGTATATTATCATGATACAGCCATCACCAACTTCTCGTTGGGCAAGATGGACAAGTTGGGCAAGAAGAAGGATGGCGTCAGTGATTCTCTCCTTAGAGGTGTCGTAGACGGCTCTGCCTATGCGTTTGCCATCGACCAAGCCAAACATGAGATATATAATGTCGATTCTCTCCCTGTAAATACTCGTATCGCTGCTGTTCTTGCCACTATTTCGGCCAAGAATAGTAACTATATTCAGATCAACTACCAAAAGCAAGAGGCTGTAGCCGAGGGCGAAAAAAATGATTCGCTCGTTTGGTATAACAGTACCGACTCTATCGACTTCACCAAGACGAAGGAAAAAGCCATCAGAGTGTTTGCGCAAGATGCTACTGCTTATGCCGATTACACCGTTAAGGTAAACGTGCATACACAGCGCCCTGATACCTTTATCTGGCAGTCTTTGGCCAAAGAAAATGCGGAGTTGGCTGCACTTTGTAGTATGAAGGCTGTGAGCTTGGGCGAGCAGGTGGTGCTTTTCGGACAGAATGTTGCTGGTGAACTCAAGATGTATAAGAGCAAGAATGGTGGCAAGGAATGGGAATCTGTCAACACAGAAGCTAATTTGGGTAAAAATGCTGCTGCTAATGTGGTGGTGTTCGGCAATAGTATCTATGTTCTTAATCCAGAAACACATCAGTTGTTGAAGTCTATGGATGCGAAGAATTGGACTCTCGTGGGTACTTTTGCGTCACTCAAGCAGTTGATAGGTGCTGGCAGCAGAAATCTTTATGCTTATTCGGGTGATGCAGAAGCTACGGGTATCTCTGTCTCTGCGGATAAGGGTGCCTCATGGACTGCCGAACAGATAGATGCTGACGCCAAGTACTTGCCAGTATCGAATATCAATATGTCTTACTCGTCAATACGTTCTACTAAGGACGCTGAGAACGTACTCCTTATCGGTAATCGTAACTCTACAGAGAAGACAGACACGATAGCTATGGTATGGAACCGTACCATCGACTTCACTGGCAATAGTAATGCCGGTAGCAAGTGGAATTTTGTGGAATATGTTAATAGTCAGCCTTACAAGATGCCTAAGCTCGACCAGCTTGTTATAGCTAAGGCTGAAGATAGCTATATAGCGCTTGGTAGCGACGCCAAATGGTATGAGAGCATCGATGGTGGCCTCTCTTGGAAGGTAGACACCCTGGTGGTGATGCCTAAGGGAGATGGCGGTAGTCCTGCTTACGACAAGACCAAGCCTTTTGCTTTCGTTAAAGTCAAAGAACCAGCGGTAGCTCCCGATGCAACCCCTTATGACACCTATATCTACTGGATTATCAATGGTGGCAATGTGTGGAAGGGTCGTTACAATCGTGATGGCTGGCTGAGAAAAGACTAAAATACCCCTATATATAATAAGGTGTAAGTAAACATGCGCAAGATATTCTTCATGATACTAATGGTGATGGCTGCTGCTCGAATGAGTGCGCAGGACGATCCGCAGTATCGTATGGAGGTAGGCGCAGGAGTAGGTATGGTGACTTATGAGGGTGATTTCAATGGTAATATCCTTGCCAAAATGCAGCCCATGGGAACCATCGTAGGCCGTTATAATCTGGATGCCTATAAAGCGCTGAAGTTAGGGATAAGTGTAGGCAAACTGAAAGGTTCGTCAGACAAGGTGGAAACCTACTATCCTGATTTTGCGGAAACTCCCTATAGCTTTAGTAACACCTTGGTGGATGTAAGCCTCGTCTTTGAGTACAACTTCTGGCCTTATGGTACAGGGCGCGACTATCGCGGAGCAAAGCGCTTTACGCCCTTTATCTTTGGAGGTTTGGGCGCCACTTATGTAAAAGGCGATGACAAAAATGTGTTTACTGGAAATGTGCCCATCGGACTGGGTGTAAAATATAAAGTGTCGGAAAGGGTGAATGTAGGGCTTGACTGGGCCATTCATTTCTCACTGAGCGATGAACTTGATGGAGTGAAAGACCCCTATGGCATTAAGAGTAGCGGACTCTTTAAGAATACCGACTGTTATTCTGCGCTGCAGCTGACAGTGACTTACAGCTTTAGTGCAAAATGTAGAACCTGCAACAAAGAAGATTAATGACTAACGTCTTGGATATGAACAGAATACCCCAGCACATAGCTATCATTATGGATGGCAACGGACGCTGGGCAACAGAACGTGGAAAAGAGCGCAGCTTCGGCCATCAGGCTGGAGTGGAAACGGTGCGCCGCATCACGTCGGAGTGTACACGTCTCGGAGTAAAGTATCTCACACTCTATACTTTCTCGACCGAGAATTGGAATCGTCCGGCCGATGAGGTGGCTGCACTCATGGGACTTGTCCTCACATCGCTGGAGGATGAAATCTTCATGAAGAACAATGTGAGATTCCGTGTGATTGGCGACATCAAACGCCTGCCACAGCAGGTTCAAGACAAGTTGCATCAAACCATGGAGCACACGGCACAGAATGATGCTATGACCATGGTGGTGGCTTTGAGCTACTCGTCGAGATGGGAAATCGTTCATGCCATGAAGGAAACTGTTTTCGAGGCGTTGAACAATGGCTCTTGTCCTACGAGAAGTTACCAAGAACTGGAGAAGCAACTCACAGAGGAAAACTTCAGCCGTCATCTGGACACTTATTTCATGCCCGACCCAGACCTCCTTATACGTACAGGAGGTGAACTGCGTATCAGCAACTATCTGTTATGGCAGATAGCTTATTCTGAGTTGTATTTCTGTGATACTTATTGGCCAGACTTCAAGGAGGAAGATCTCCACAAGGCTATAGAGAGTTTCCAGAACAGGCAGCGCCGTTTCGGTAAGACCGAGGCTCAGGTGGAAGAAGAGGAGGAGTAAACTGATAGGATATCGGGAGGCTTCCGACGATAAAGAAAAAGATAAAGCAACGTATAGATACATATATAAATCAATGGATAAAATAAGAAAGATTTTCATCCTCTTGTGTGGCCTCGCCATGGGTATGCAGGTGCAGGCACAAGATAAGATAGTAAACCCTGACATCTCGTATGCCGGCACTCCACGTACTCTTACCATCGGAGGCATCAATGTGTCGGGGGTAGAGGGATACGAAGACTATGTGCTTTCTGGTATTTCGGGCTTGTCGGTAGGCGAGCAGGTGGAAGTTCCTGGCGATGATATCACCAATGCCGTAAAACGTTATTGGAAGCATGGATTGTTTTCTAAGGTGGCTGTTGCTGCCGACTCTATCGTAGGAGATAAGCTTTATCTGCATATCTATCTGTCTGTTCGTCCACGCATCTCAAGCATCAACTACATCGGTCTGAAGAAGAGTGAACGTGAAGATATGGAGCAGAAGTTGGGTATGGTGAAAGGTACTCAGCTGACACCTAACATGATAGACCGTGCTAAGATCTTGGCCAAGAAATACTTTGACGACAAAGGTTTCAAGAATGCTGATATAGAGATTAATCAGCGTGATGATGTGGCAGAAAAGAACCATGTCATCCTCGACGTAGTGGTGGATAAGAAGGAGAAAACAAAGGTTCACCAGATAACTATTGCGGGCAATGAGAAACTCTCTAATCGCAAGATTAAAGGTGGACTCTTTGCGAAGGGTGCCTTTGCCAAAACTCATGAGGCTGGTAAATTAGGCAGCTTCCTGAAAGCCAAGAAGTTTACTCCCGAACGTTGGAAGGAGGATAAGCAGAAACTCATCGATAAGTATTACGAGTTGGGTTATCGTGATGCCCAGATTCTTGAGGACAGCGTGAGCAACTACGATGAGAAACATGTGGACATCTATATCAAGGTGGAAGAAGGTAAGCAATATTTCTTGCGCAATGTGACATGGGTGGGCAACACCGTTTACTCTACCGACTATCTCTCTGCATTGCTCAGCATGAAGAAAGGCGACGTGTACAACCAGAAGTTGTTGCGCAAACGACTCAATGAGGATGATGATGCTGTGGGTAACTTGTACTATAACAATGGATATGTGTTCTCAAACATCAATCCTGCTGAGGTAAACATCGATGGCGACTCTATCGACCTGGAAATGCGTGTCACTGAGGGACCACAGGCTTATCTGAGTCATATTCGTATCAATGGTAATACTCGTTTGTACGAGAATGTCGTTCGTCGTGAGCTGCGTACAAAGCCAGGCGACCTCTTCTCTAAGGATGCCGTCATGCGTTCGGTTCGTGAGTTGGCTTCTATGGGACACTTCGACCCAGAGAAGATGAACCCTGACATCAAGCCTAATTATGAGGATGGTACGGTAGATATCAACTACGACTTGGTGCAGAAGAGTAACGACCAGATCGAGTTCTCTCTCGGATGGGGACAGACGGGTGTTATCGGACGTGTGGGATTGAAGTTGAATAACTTCTCTATGCGCAACCTCTTCAATAAGAACAAGGAACATCGAGGCATCATGCCTATCGGTGATGGTGAGGTGTTGAGCATCGGTGCCCAGACCAATGGTACTTACTATCAGTCGTACAACATTAGCTATTCTACTAACTGGTTTGGTGGAAAACGACCTATCCAGTTTAGTGTAGGTGCTTACTACAGTAAGTCTACCGACGTGTCAAGCAACTATTACAACAGTGCCTACATGAACAACTACTATAGTTATATGTATGGTTATGGCAATAGCTACTACAATAATTACGAAAACTATTACGACCCAGATAAGTATATCCAGATGTTGGGCTTGAGCCTTGGATGGGGTAAGCGCTTGCGTTGGCCTGACGATTACTTCACTCTGTCGGTGCAGGTGGCTTATCAGCGTTACATGATGAAGAACTGGAACTATATGTTGATGACCAATGGTAATGCAAACAACTTGAACTTTACCATTTCGCTCAATCGAACATCTACCGACAACCAGCTCTTCCCTCGTAGAGGTTCTGAGTTTGAGGCAAGTGTCAACCTTACTCCACCATGGAGCTTGTTTGATGGCAAGGACTACAAGAATCTTGCTAACGACTCCAAGTCTCCTACCTATGCTGCAGAACAGCAGGAGAAGTATCGCTGGGTAGAATATCATAAGTGGAAGTTTAAGGCTAAGACTTATACTGCTCTTACCAGTGGACAGAAGTGTTTCGTGCTGATGACACGTATCGAGCTTGGATTGCTCGGTGCTTACAATAAGTACAAGAAGAGTCCGTTTGAGACCTATTATGTGGGTGGTGACGGTATGAGTGGATATTCATCTTACTATGGTGAAGAAACCATTGGTCTTCGTGGTTACGAGAATGGTTCGGTGTCTTACAACCGCAGCACAGGTTACTATGCTTATGCATACGACCGCTTCTCGCTGGAGCTTCGTTATCCTTTCCTCTTGGGTAATACTACCATCTATGGTCTTACCTTTGTCGAGGCTGGTAACGCTTGGTATGAGACAAAGAACTTCAATCCGTTCAGCATGAAGCGTAGTGCCGGTGTCGGTGTTCGTATCTTCCTGCCTATGGTGGGTTTGATGGGTATCGACTGGGCTTATGGTTTCGACAAGGTATGGAACGGAAGCCAGTATAAGAAGGGTGGAAGCCAGTTCCACTTCATCTTGGGACAGGAGTTCTAATTTAAAGTGAAGAGTGAAGAACAAAAAGTGAAGAATTCATTTGTGGAGGATTTGAAATGAAGAAGATAATAATGATGCTGATGATGGCAGTAATGGCCATCACAGCGAACGCACAGAAATATGCCTTGATAGACATGGAGTACATCTTGAAGAATGTGCCAGCCTATGAGCGTGCTAACGAACAGCTCAACCAAGTGAGCAAGAAATGGCAGGCTGAGGTGGAAGCTCTCAATATAGAGGCAAGCACCATGTATAAGAACTACCAGAATGAGGTGGTCTTCCTCTCTCAAGAGCAAAAGAAAGCCAAGCAGGAGGCTATCATGAACAAGGAAAAGGAAGCCAGCGAACTGAAGAAAAAATACTTCGGTCCAGAAGGTGAACTCTTCAAAAAGCGTGAAGCGCTCATGGGTCCTATCCAAGAAGAGATTTACAATGCAGTGAAAGAGGTTTCTGACCTGCGCGGATACTCCCTGGTGCTTGATCGTGCCAGCAACAGTGGTATCATCTTTGGTTCGCCAAAGATAGACATCAGCAACGAAGTATTGAAGAAATTGGGTTATTCTGCCAACTAAGGCTAAAAATAATTCGCTTTTCTTCGATGATTCAGAAAAATATGCTATCTTTGCATTGTTATCTTTGTGTATAAGATATGGCTCATGTAAAATGAATTAATAATTAAAAACGAATAGAACAATGAAAAAATTAGTTTTAACGTTGATGCTTCTTGCTCCTATGACTATGATGGCGCAGAAGTTTGGTAAAGTCAACACCCAGACTATCATGCAGGCTCTGCCTGATGTTGCTAAGGCAAATGGTGAGCTTGAGGCTCTGCAGAAGCAGAAGGACAATGAGTTGAAGGCTATGCAGGAAGAGTTCCAGCGCAAGGCTGACGAGTACCAGAAGGGTGCAAGCACGATGAATGCTACTGCCAAGCAGCAGAAGGAGACTGAGTTGCAGGGACTTCAGCAGAAGATTCAGCAGGCTTATCAGGATGGTCAGCAGGAGTTGCAGAAGAAGAGCAACGAGCTGATGCAGCCTATCGTTACCAAGGTGCGTACTGCTATCGATGCTGTAGGCAAGGCTGGCAACTATACTTACATCTTCGAGGAGGGTGCTGCTATCTATGCAGGTCCTAATGTAGTAGATGTTACTAAGGAAGTTCAGGCTAAGATCAAGTAAGCGATTACTTGTTGACTATAGGGTAAAAAGGGCAGGCATGGATGCTTGCCCTTGTTTCTCTTTTATATAAAGGTGTTATTCTTCAATTTTCATTATTCTCTTTTTTAAAAAAGATATAACTCATGAAACAGATTCTTTTGTCTTTTGTCTTTATGCTTGTGTCGCTCATAGCGTCGGCTCAACAGTCTGCTCATGCACAAGTTGCGGAAACCCCACAGGGAAAGTCTCTGTATTTTGGATATTTCAGCTACGAGGAGGTTCTTCATACCATGCCTGGCTATGCCATAGCTAAGCATAATATGGATGAGCTTAAAGCCAAGTATGATGCTGAAACCAAACGTGCGGAAGATGAGTTTAATGCCAAGTACGAAGAGTTTCTCGACGGGCAACATAGTTTTGCTCCATCTATCTTGGAAAAGAGACAGGCCGAGCTGCGTGAGCTAATGGCTAAGAATGTCACCTTTAAGGCCGAGGCTACACGCTTGTTGCAACAGGCAGAGGAGGATGTTTATGCTCCTTTGAAAGCACAGATCGATGCTGCTGTGCAGAAGGTGGGAACAGAAAAGGGTCTTGCCTTTATACTGAATACCGATAAGGGTGCTGTACCCTATGTTAGTGCTGCGTGTGCAGAAAACGTAACCCTTTTAATCAAGGAGAGTCTGAAATGATGTTGCCTACCAATCCTGGTCCTATAGGAATCTTCGATTCTGGCTATGGCGGTCTGACAATCCTCCATGGTCTTCGCCAAGTGTTACCACAATATGATTATATGTATTTGGGTGACAATGCTCGTGCTCCTTATGGTTCGCGCTCGTTTGAGGTGGTGTATAAGTTTACCCGTCAGGCAGTCATCAAACTGTTTTCTATGGGTTGCCATTTGGTGATTTTGGGTTGTAATACGGCTTCGGCTAAAGCGCTGCGTTCTATTCAGCAGCGGGATATTCCTGAGCTTGATCCTACTCGCCGTGTTTTGGGTATTATTCGTCCTACGGCAGAGGTGATAGGCGACTTGACTAAGAGCAGGCATGTGGGTATTCTTGCCACAGAGGGAACTATCAAGAGCGAAAGTTATAAGATGGAGATTGGCAAGCTCTGGCCTGATATTCAGGTGAGTGGTGTGGCTTGTCCGCTGTGGGCTGCCATTGTGGAAGCCAACGAGGCTGATAGTCCTGGCGCAGATTACTTCGTCAAGAAGCGTATTGATCAGTTGATGAGAAAGGATGCAGACATTGACACGATCATCTTGGGTTGTACGCATTATCCGCTGTTGATGAATAGTATCGTGAAGAATGTCCCTGATGGTGTGAGAATCGTACCTCAAGGACAGTATGTGGCCAATAGTCTTCATGAATATCTGCTAAGGCATCCCGAACTGGAGCGAAATATTACGCAGAACGGCACTTGCCAATACCTTACTACGGAGAGTGAGGAAAAGTTCAAGGAGTCAGCACAGATATTTCTGCATGAGCGTGTGAATGTAAGCCATGTTGATTTAGAATAAAAAACGATGTAAAATGTTTAATAGCTCAATATGTAATAATGAGCTTTTTAATTGAAAAGAATATGCAAGAAACAAGACAAAACCGTATATCAAGACTGTTGCAAAAAGAGCTCAGTCTGATCTTTCAGTCTCAGACACGCATGATGCATGGTGTGATGGTGAGTGTGACTAAAGTAAAGATTAGCCCCGACCTCAGCATCTGTACAGCGTATCTCAGTGTCTTCCCATCTGAAAAGGGTGAGGAAATATTAGAGAATATTACTGCCAACGAGAAGACCATTCGTTATGACTTGGGTAAGCAGGTGAGAAATCAGTTGCGTATCATTCCTGAGTTGCGTTTCTTCCTTGATGACAGTTTGGATTATCTGGAGCGTATTGATGAGTTATTGAAAAAATAAGATAGTGGTAAGGGAGTCAAGGCAAAGAACTTGACTCCCTGTCAACTTTCATGAAGAATAAGCTAAGTAGAATCTATGAATTTTCCCTTTTTTATTGCGCGTAGGTATCTCTTTGCCAAGAAGAGTACCCATGCCATTAATGTGATTAGTGCCATTAGTGCCATCGGTGTCGCTGTAGCAACGATGGCATTGGTGATAGTGCTGAGCGTATTCAATGGATTTCATGATTTGGTGGCTTCGCTTTTCACCAATTTCGACCCACAGTTGAAGGTCGTTCCTATAGAGGGAAAGACGGTACCGGCAGACGACCCGATACTGACAGAAATCAAGGCTTTGCCACAGGTGGATGTTGCCACAGAGTCGGTAGAAGACCAGGCCTTGGCGATCTATCAAGACAAACAAGCTATGGTCATGATAAAGGGTGTGGATGATAACTTCTCGGAGTTGACGCATATTACGGATATTCTTTATGGAGATGGTTCTTTCTCCTTGCATGCAGCAAACTTAGAGTATGGCGTTTTGGGTATTCGGTTGGCGCAGACTCTTGGCGTGGGTGCGCAATGGAATGGATTCCTGCGTATCTATGCACCTCAGAAGGAAGGTCAGTTTGATATGTCTAATCCAGATGCAGGCTTTGTCGTCGATTCTCTGAATAGTCCTGGAGTACTATTTTCCGTCAAGCAGTCTAAGTATGATAAAAACTATATTGTCACCTCTATAGCTTTTGCTCGTAACCTATTTGGGCAGCAAGGTATGTTGTCTTCGCTTGAAATACGACTGAAACCAGGAAGCGACCTCCAGGCAGTAAAAGCAGAGATGCTCAAGATAGCAGGTGCCAAATATCAAGTACTTGACCGTTATGAACAACAGGAAGATACCTTCCGTATCATGTCTATAGAGAAGATGATAGCTTATATCTTCTTGACTTTTATCTTGGTGGTGGCTTGTTTTAATATCATAGGTTCGTTGTCGATGCTCATCATCGATAAGAAAGACGATGTGCAGACATTGCGCAACTTAGGTGCTACAGATAAACAGATAGCTCGTGTTTTCCTTTTTGAGGGAAGAATGATCTCGGCAGTGGGTGCCTTGTTGGGTATCGGGTTAGGACTTTTGCTTTGCTTCTTGCAGCAACAGTATGGCTTGGTAAAGTTAGGTGATTCGGAAGGCTCGTTCATTGTGAATGCTTATCCCGTCAGTGTGCATTATTTGGATGTACTACTTATCTTGGTGACAGTTATTGCCGTGGGGTGGCTTTCAGTGTGGTATCCGGTGAGAGCTTTGAGCAAAAGACTGTTGAGTTAAAGGGAAGTTAAAGAAGTTATCACTCCCTACGGTCGTTGGGGAAGTTATAGCCAATAGCCTTTTTGGTTGTATATTAAGCTATAAAGCATATGGCTTTAACTTCTCTAAATTCTTTAACTTCTTTAACTTCCCCATTTGCGAAAGTTGAATCCTTTATTTTTTTCTGATGAGTGTGAGACCGTCTCTTAGGGGTAGGATGACAACTTCTACGCGAGAATCTTGTGCGATGAAGTCGTTGAACTTACGTATGCCTTGCGTCTGGTGATCGTGGTCGTAGGCGGAATCTGTGACATGACCATCCCAAAGAGTGTTATCAGCGAGGATATAGCCACCAGGATTCAGAATGCTCAGTACCATTTCGTAGGTCTCCAGATAGGTGCGTTTGTCGCCATCAACAAATGCCATGTCGAACATTACCCCCAACTTAGGAGCCTCGATGTTGGCGTCTCCAATGCGGAAGTCTATCTTGTCGGCCACGGAAGAGCCTTCTATCCATGGGCGTGTGAAGTCTTCCATCTCATCGTTGATTTCAAAAGTATATAGTTTGCCACCTTCTTTCAGACCTTCTGCCAGACAGATGGCGCTATATCCGCTGAACGTACCTACCTCAAGAATATTGTTGGGACGAATCATCTCAACAAGCATCTTTAGGAGTCTACCCTGGATATGTCCACTTGCCATGCGTCCATGAATGGTATGTATGTTGGTGGCCCGATAGAGTCGATATAGGTATTCTCCCTCGGGTTGGATATGTTGGCAAATATATTGGTCTATAACCTCTGTCTCTGTCATGCTATCGTTGTGCTAAGATGCCCGCAATGGCAAGGTCGTATGATGCTAATCCAAACCCACAGATGACACCGAGGCATACTGCAGAAAGGAATGAGTGATGACGAAACTCCTCGCGCTTGTGAACGTTGGAGATATGAACCTCTACTACAGGGCATTTCATGCTGCGTATACAATCTTGCAGTGCAATGCTGGTGTGTGTGTAGGCTCCAGCATTTAGAACCACTCCGTCGTAACTGAATCCTACTTCCTGTAACTTGTTGATAAGCTCACCTTCGATGTTGCTTTGATAGTATTCTATCTCTACATCAGGGTATTTCGCTTTCAGCTGGGGAAGATAACTCTCGAAGGAATTGCTGCCGTAAATACCAGGCTCGCGAACACCAAGCAAGTTTAGGTTGGGTCCATTGATAATCTGTATCTTCATATCTAAAAGATGTTTTTGTTCCTAAATATCAGAATTTTTTTGTACTTTTGCGAACGAAGAGTCTGGCAAAGGCCTGTTGGCGATGTGTCATGGCTCGCTGTTGTATATGCAAAGGTAATAATAAAAATGGAAACAAGCAAGAAATCAAGTACGGAAATTGTAAAGAACTATATGAGGTATCTCAAGTTGGAGCGCAATTTCTCTGTCCATACGTTGGCTGCGTATCGGCATGATTTGAAGTATCTGCTTGATTATGTAAAGCAAAACAACATTTCGGTGCTGGAGGTGCGGTTGCCTGATTTGCAGCATTTCTCTGCGTCTGTCCACGATGCTGGGGTGGGGGCTCGCACGCAAGCACGCATCCTTAGTGGCATCCGGTCTTTTTATCGATTCTTAGTTCTTGATGGTTTTCTCAAGGACGATCCTACCGAATTGCTGGAAAGCCCACAAGTGGGGTTGCATCTGCCTGAATATCTGACGGTAGAGGAGGTGGATCAACTGGAGAATGCCATAGACTTGAGCAAATGGGAGGGGCAGCGTAACAAAGCCATCATAGAGGTGCTTTTCTCATGCGGACTGCGTGTAAGTGAACTTGTGAATCTTAAATTGAGCGATCTTTACGAGGAAGAAAAGTTTGTGCGCGTGTTGGGTAAAGGCAGTAAAGAAAGGTTGGTGCCCATCTCATCGAAAGCCCTTGACGAGTTGCATTACTGGTATATGGATCGCAACCTGATGAAGATAAAACCTGGTGAAGAAGACTATGTCTTCCTTAACAGAAGAGGGGCGCATCTTACTCGGACCATGATTCTGATTATGATCAAACAATATGCCATAGCTGCAGGTATCACCAAGACGATCTCGCCGCACACGTTGAGGCATAGTTTTGCCACTGCTTTGCTCAAAGGGGGTGCTGACTTGCGTGTCATACAGGCGATGTTGGGGCATGAAGATATCGGTACTACGGAAGTGTATACTCACCTGGAAGACTCCGATCTCAGAAAAGCTATCTTGGAACATCATCCTCGCAATATCATGTATGGCGAAAAATAGCTTAAAGTCAGGAAAAAACATCAACTTTTTCATGTAAAAACAGCGGTATGTGGAAAATAATGCGTAACTTTGCAGCCCGATAAATATTAGATATATCATAACCAAGATTTTAACATAAGAAATATGGCATATTTGTTTTCATCAGAATCAGTTTCTGAAGGACATCCAGATAAGGTATCTGACCAGATATCAGATGCTTTGCTTGATCAATTTTTAGCTTACGACAAGGACGCACATTGCGCCATTGAGGCTTTCTGTACTACAGGTCAGGTAGTCATCATGGGTGAGGTGCGCTCGACAGAGTATGTAGACTTGCAGACTATCGCTCGCAAAACCATCAAGAAGATTGGCTATACGAAGTCGGAATATCAGTTTGATGGCGACTCTTGTGGTATACTTACAGCTATCCACGAGCAGAGTGATGATATCAATCGCGGTGTAAGTCGCGAGGAGGATGAAGACCAGGGCGCTGGCGACCAGGGTATGATGTTTGGTTATGCCACCAACGAGACGGATAATTACATGCCTGTATCTCTCGACTTGGCTCAGATTATTATGCGTGTGCTTGCCGATATTCGCAAGGAAGGTAAGGAGATGACTTATCTTCGTCCAGACTCTAAGAGTCAGGTTACTATCGAGTATTCGGATGATAATATTCCACAGCGCATAGATACCATTGTGGTTTCTACCCAGCATGATGATTTTATCAAGGATGCCAATGGCAATGATGATGATGAGGCGATGTTGGCTAAGATACGCGAGGATGTTATCAATATCCTCATTCCTCGTGTCAAGAAATTGCTGAGTGATAAGGTGCTCGCCTTGTTTAATGATGACATTAAGTATTATGTCAACCCTACAGGTAAGTTTGTGATAGGCGGTCCTCATGGTGATACGGGTCTTACTGGTCGTAAGATTATTGTAGACACTTATGGTGGTAAGGGTGCTCATGGAGGTGGAGCCTTCTCGGGTAAGGATAGCAGTAAGGTAGACCGTTCTGCTGCCTATGCCACTCGTTATATCGCCAAGAATATGGTGGCAGCAGGTGTGGCTGACGAAATGCTCGTACAGGTGAGTTATGCCATTGGTGTGGCTGAGCCTGTAAGTATTTATGTCAACACCTATGGTCGTAGCCATGTTGATATGACTGATGGTGAGATAGCACAAAAGATAAAGGAGATGTTCGACCTTCGTCCTAAGGCTATCGAGCGTACGCTGAAACTGCGTCAGCCTATGTTCCTTGAGACTGCAGCTTATGGACACATGGGACGTAAGAACGAGGTGGTGGAAAAGGTGTTCACCAGTCGTTATCATGAAACCAAGAAGATGATGGTAGAATTGTTCACTTGGGAGAAGTTAGACAAGGTAGAAGACATCAAGAAAGCTTTCGGACTTTAAAAAATGGTGCTACAGGCAGATACGGTACAGGTAGAGGCGTCTGGTGAAGCAGAAGTTCAGAACTCCGCTGCACATACAGGCGAACTAACGCCACGGAAAGTGCTGAGCTGGTTGCCACGCAATGCTACGCCCGCTCAGCAGGACTCCATGATTCAGGCTCACATCAAGCCTTGCGAAATCAGATGGAGTAGCATGCCTGACACCCTTCATTTGCCAGGTCATACTGCTGGTAAAAGCTTCAGAGACGTCACCTTGCCACAATATTATAGAGAGTCTTTCTTCTCGAAGGACTCTCTGTTTCATCTTGAGCTACCGGGTGGTAGATTGGGAGTTTCGGGAGACCCCGTTCCTTATACTGTTTCTGGTGATAACTTTGTTACCTCACTGCTGTTATTGTGCTTTGTGCTGGCATGTGTGGCCTTTGCACAGTCGCGTGAGTTTATTATGCGCCAGTTGCGTAAGTTCTTCTATATACCTCGTTTTGGAACAACGGAAATCTCTGAGACGTCTACGGAGTTGAGATTTCAACTCTTCTTGGTGCTGCAAACCTGTTTGTTGACAGCTATCGGATACTTTCTTTATTCCAGAGTGTCGATTAGTGATACGTTTACGATAGAACAATATCAGGTAATAGCAATTTATGCAGGTATTGTCGCCGCTTATTTCCTTGTAAAAGCGTTGCTTTATTCTATAGTGGGATGGGTGTTCTTTGAAAGGAAAAAAAACGGACAATGGATGAAGGCTTATCTCTTTCTTTTCTCGAGTGAAGGGGTGCTTTTATTCCCTGTAGTTTTGCTGTTGACATATTTCAATTTGTCGTGGGATGCAGCTATTATTTATGCTCTTATAGTGGTGGGATTAATAAAAATCCTCTCATTTTATAAGAGTTATATTATCTTTTTTAGAGGAAACGGCTCGTTTTTGCAAATATTTTTGTACTTTTGTGCCCTTGAAGCGGTGCCGTTCTCTGCCTTGTGCGGTGGACTGGTATTGATGAGTCATTATTTGAAAATAAACTTTTAAGACAAAATGATAAAAAAGATCTTGGTTTCTCAGCCAAAACCAGCAAGTGATAAATCACCTTACTATGACATTGAGAAGGAGTATGGCGTAAAATGTGTTTTCCGTCCCTTCTTTAAGGTTGAGGGGCTTTCTGCAAAGGAGTTTCGTCAGCAGAAGATAAACTTGCTTGACTATACGGCAGTTGTTTTCACGTCACGTCATGCAGTTGATAACTATTTTAATCTGGCAAAAGAGATGCGCATCACGATACCAGAGGATATGAAATACTTCTGTGTGATAGAGACCATAGCCCTTTACATCCAGAAATACGTGCAGTATCGCAAGCGTAAGGTGTTCTTCGGTAATACGGGTAAGATTGATGGTTTGATACCCCAGATGGCTCGACACAAGACAGAGAAATATCTCGTTCCATTGAGTTGTGTTCATAATGATGATATCAAGAATCTGCTTGACGAGAAGAAACTCCATCATACAGAGTGCGTGATGTATCGTACTGTGAGCAATGATTTTACTGAAGAAGAAATCAAAGGCTTTGATTACGATATGATGGTATTCTTTAGTCCTACGGGTGTTAAGGCCCTAAAGAAGAACTTCCCTAACTTTGAACAAGGCGATGTGGCTGTAGGTGCTTTTGGTCCAGCTACCGCTAAGACAGTAGATGAAGAAGGTTTGCGCTTAGACCTGAGTGCACCTACAAAGGAATTCCCTTCTATGACTGGTGCGCTGAAAGAATATCTGAAGACCCATAACAAATAATAATGGAATCAACAATAGGAACCCATACTTTTGGCAAGGAAGAGCGGTTGTGTAGCAAGTTGCTCATTGACCAACTCTTCAGCGGAAAAGCCAGTTCTTTCTCTGCCTGGCCTATAAGAGGTGTGTTCCTGCTTGTTGATGAAGGACAGAGCAAAGAGACTGCTAAGGCTGAATTGCTGGTGAGCGTATCGAAACGATATTTTAAGCGTGCGGTGAAGCGAAATCGCGTGAAACGACAGATTCGTGAGGCTTATCGTAAGAATAAGTTTTTGTTGGCTGAGGTTTTGGAAAGGATGCCTCATAAGAAGTTGCTTTTGGCTGTCATTTGGCAGGATGCTCATTTGTATGAGTCTGCAAAGGTGGAAAGCAAGATGCAGGTGCTCCTTCGGCGTGTGGCTGACAAGCTGTTGAAAGAAACGGAGGACTCGTCTTGCAGTTAGAATCCATAAAAATGGAAAGAAGATGGTGCGTCGACTGAAGAAATTAGTTTCATGGATGGGACATGGTTTTACTATGGCTTTGACGAAGTTGTTGGTATGGCCCATCCTGTTTTATCAGAAGTGTATCACTCCTTTTACGCCCCCTTCTTGTCGCTTTACACCTACGTGTTCTGAATATGCTCGCCAGGCAATACTCAAGCATGGTCCTTTTAAAGGTACGTTGCTCGCCATTTGGCGCATATTAAGATGCAACCCATGGGGTGGTTCGGGCTATGACCCCGTTCCGTAAGTTTCTGACTGTTGTCAGGCCCCAAACACATATTGTAATATATAAATAGAAATCATTCGATGGCAAAAAATTTTGTTGAAGAATTGAAATGGCGTGGTATGCTGGCACAGATAATGCCAGGTACAGAGGAATATCTCAACACCCATATGGTGTCTGCTTACCTGGGAACTGATCCTACGGCAGACTCTTTGCACATTGGTCACCTTTGTGGTATTATGATGCTTCGCCACTTGCAGCGTTGCGGTCATAAGCCTTATCTCCTCGTGGGAGGTGCTACAGGTATGATTGGTGACCCTTCTGGCAAGAGCCAGGAGCGTAATCTTCTCGACTCTGAGACACTCTATCATAACCAGGAAGCTATCAAGAAGCAGGTATCTAAGTTCCTCGACTTCGATGGCAATGAGCCTAACAAGGCTGAGTTGGTTAACAACTACGACTGGATGAAGGACTTCACCTTCCTTGATTTTGCTCGCGTGGTAGGTAAGCACATCACAGTAAACTATATGATGGCGAAGGATAGCGTGCAGAAGCGCTTGAATGGTGAGGCTCGTGATGGTTTGTCTTTCACAGAGTTCACCTATCAGTTGCTCCAGGGCTACGACTTCCTCTATCAGTATCAGAAATATGGTGTTCGTCTACAGCTTGGTGGTAACGACCAGTGGGGTAATATGACTACAGGTACTGAGTTGATCCACCGTACATTGGGTAATGATGCAGAATGTTTCTGTCTTACTTGTCCATTGATTACCAAGGCAGACGGCAAGAAGTTCGGTAAGACAGAGAGCGGTAATATCTGGTTGGATAGAAATCGTACTACTCCTTATGCGTTCTATCAGTTCTGGCTGAATGTAAGCGATGACGATGCTGAGAAGTATATCAAGATATTCACTGACCTTGACAAGGAGACTATTGATGCCCTTGTAGAGGAGCACAAGCAGGATCCTGGTCGTCGTGTGCTTCAGAAGCGTTTGGCAGAGGAAGTAACCGTTATGGTTCATTCTAAGGAAGACTTGGAGATGGCTATTGCTGCCAGCAACATTCTTTTCGGAAAGGCTACTAAGGAAAACCTCGCACAGCTTGATGAGGCTACCCTGAATGATGTCTTTGCTAATGTACCTCACTATACGCTTGACAAGAATCTGTTGGGTGGTGCTGCTGTAGACTTGTTCTGCCAGGAAGATATGCAGATTTTCCCAAGTAAGAGCGAAATGCGTAAGCTTGTAAAGGGTGGTGGTGTGTCACTCAACAAGGAGAAACTTGCTGCTTTCGACCAGGTAGTAACAGCCGACGACCTCATTGACGGCAAGTACCTCTTGGTGCAGAAAGGTAAGAAGAATTATTATCTGATTACAGTGAAATAGTCTGTTTCAGTGTATTTCACTGATAAAAATGCAAAAAGTATTAAAATAATTTGGTAGTGGAGAAAAAATCCGCTACCTTTGCAAACGATTTGATTGTCCTATGGTGTAATGGTAGCACTACAGTTTTTGGTTCTGTCAGTGGTGGTTCGAATCCGCCTGGGACAACATCTCGTAAAACAACCCCTCAAGCGTTAGGTTTGAGGGGTTGTTTTTTAATGTTAGACCATGCGGAATGTTATTTGCTAATGCGTCGTATGCGTAGAGGTAAATGTCCTTTTAGGCATCTCGAATGTTTTATTACTGTCAACCTTGCGCAAGTTGCATCAATTACTCTGATCTTTATTTTTAGAGTGAAAATAAGTAAAAAGTAGGATTCTTTCGTATTTTTTGTATAGAATAAGAAAAATAATTTGTATTTTTGCCATCAAACTAATCATAACGATCAAAATTTACATGAAAACGAATTATTCACTTCGGTATGCGTCCCATCCTATGGATGCAAGAAATTATGATACCCAGCGTTTGCGAAAGGAGTTTTTGATAGAAACGCTTTTTGTGAACGATGAGGTAAATATGGTTTATTCCATGTACGACAGAATGATTGTGGGAGGTGCTATGCCTAAGGAAGAAGCCTTACTCTTAGAAGCAATAGCTCCGCTGAAGGCTCCTTATTTCACTACTCGTCGAGAGATAGGTGTTTTCAACGTTGGCGAAGGCGAAGGCGTTGTTAGGGTTGGAGACACTACCTTTACATTAGGTTTTAAGGAAGCTCTTTATATAGGTAGTGGCGACCGAGAAGTCTACTTTGAGAGCAAGGATGCACAGCATCCAGCTAAGTTCTACTTCAATAGTACATGTGCTCATACCGCTTATCCATGCCGCAAGGTTACTAAGCAAGATGCTATCTGTGCACATATGGGTTCGCTCGAAATGAGTAATGAGCGTAACATCAACAAGATGCTGGTTAATCAGGTGCTTCCTACTTGCCAGTTGCAGATGGGAATGACAGAGTTGGCTACAGGTTCTGTGTGGAATACGATGCCAGCCCATACACATAGCAGAAGAATGGAGGCGTATTTCTATTTTGAGGTACCAGAGTCGCAGGCTGTATGCCACTTGATGGGTGAGCCTCAGGAGACTCGTCACATCTGGATGAAGGGCGATCAGGCTGTTTTATCTCCCGAATGGAGTATCCATAGTGCAGCAGCCACACATCATTATACCTTTATATGGGGTATGGGTGGTGAGAATCTCGATTATGGAGATCAGGATTTTTATGAGATAACAGATTTGAGATAATCTAATTTCCGACATGAGGGATTAAGAGGCTATCGCTCCCAATGGCGATAGAAGCCTTCTGTAAAATATTAGCATAAACATTAAAAAGTAAAATATTAACATAAACATTAAAATAAGAATGGATTTTTCTAAATTATTTTCATTAGAGGGTAAGGTAGCCCTTGTGACAGGAGCTGCTTATGGTATCGGTTTTGCTATCGCTGAAGCTTATGCTAAAGCAGGTGCAAAGATCGCATTCAACTGTCGTAGTCAGCACCACATGGATCAGGCTTTGGCAGATTATAAGGCTAAGGGCATTGATGCCAAAGGATATATCTGTGACGTGACCGATGAGGAACAGGTAAAGAAGATGGTAGCAGATATAGAGAAGGAACTCGGTGTTATTGATATCTTGGTTAACAATGCGGGTATTATTAAGCGTATCCCAATGACAGAAATGTCGGTAGAGGATTTCAAGCAGGTTATAGACATCGACCTCAATGCTCCATTCATCGTTTCTAAAGCCGTCCTTCCTGGTATGATGAAGAAAGGTCATGGTAAGATTATCAACATCTGTTCTATGATGAGTGAGTTGGGTCGTGAGACTGTTTCTGCCTATGCAGCTGCCAAGGGTGGATTGAAAATGCTTACCCGTAACATCTGTTCAGAGTTTGGTGAGTACAACATCCAATGCAACGGCTTGGGTCCAGGCTATATTGCAACACCACAGACAGCACCTCTTCGTGAGCGTCAGGCAGATGGTAGCCGTCATCCTTTTGATAGTTTTATCTGTGCTAAGACTCCAGCAGGTCGCTGGTTGGAGCCTGAAGAGTTGATGGGTCCTGCTGTGTTCCTCGCTTCAGAGGCTTCTAATGCAGTGAATGGCCATATCCTCTATGTAGATGGTGGTATTTTAGCTTATATTGGTAAGCAGCCAAAATAAGTTTCTTTCCATAGAAATAAGCAACAAAAAAAGGGCAGTCAAATGAATGACTGCCCTTTTTTTGTTCTGCTATTATTTTGACAATTATTTGTTCAAAGCGTCAGAAAGCTCAGCACCTGCCTTGAATTTAGCAACCTTCTTAGCAGCAATCTGAATCTTTTCCTTTGTTGCAGGGTTGATACCTTCGCGAGCTGGACGCTCGTTAACACTGAATGTACCGAAACCAACCAACTGTATCTTGTCGCCAGCGATGAGAGCTTCCTTAAGTGCATTAACTGTGGCGTCGAGAGCCTTCTTAGAATCAGCCTTGCTGATGCCAGCACCTGCTGCAATCTTGTCAATCAATTCTGTCTTGTTCATAATTTTACGTTATTAAATGATTAATATTTATGTTTTCTAATCGATTTTGCTTACAAATATAGAATTAATCTTTTAAAATTCAAATAAAAAAAGCAGAAAAGTGATGAAATTATTGAAAATTAAGTGTATTATGCCTTTTTTTTGGCGTTTTCACGGATATTTTTAGTAATTTTGCCGCAAATATTTAGTAATTAATTAGAATTTAATGATGCGCAATATACCGATAGTTACAAAGAACTTGTTGATAGTGAATGTCGTAGCATTCCTGTTTACTTTCCTCATGGGTATGGATGCCAGTGGCGGTTATGCCCTGAATGATATTTTTGGATTGCATTTCTTTTTGGCTTCCGACTTTCATATTTATCAGCTCTTCACTTACATGTTTATGCATGGTAGTTTCGAACATATTCTTTTCAATATGTTTGCTCTTTGGATGTTCGGTTGTGTGGTAGAGCGAGTTTGGGGAGCTAAGAAATTCCTTTTTTATTACATTGCCTGTGGCGTGGGCGCTGGTTTGTTTCAAGAAGCAGCGCAGTTTGTGCAGTTTTATATGAAGATGTCAGATGTCATGCCTGGTATCTCGGTAGGCAATGTTTTCTCTGTTGCTCATGGATTGTCGGCTTCATTGAATAGTTGGACTACCGTAGGAGCCTCAGGTGCTATCTATGCCATCCTGTTGGCTTTCGGAATGATATTCCCCGAAGATCGCATCTTTATCTTCCCTATTCCTGTACCTATCAAGGCAAAATATTTTGTGATAGGCTATGCCGCCATCGAGTTGTTCTCTGCCATCGCTACCACTGGTGATGGTGTGGCTCATACTGCCCATCTTGGTGGTATGGTGTTTGGCTTCTTCATGATACGTTACTGGCGCAAGCAGATAGAGGGTGGCTATGGCGGAAGTAGGACTAAGGATGCTTTTGCCAAGATGCGTGATACCTTCTCGGGCAAGCATCGTAAGCCTCATTTCACTTACACTCGCAATGAGCATTTTACAGAGAGTGAGCATCAGCAAGATTGGGATTTCAATGCCAAGAAGCATGCCACTCAAGAAGAGATTGATCGCATTTTGGATAAGATACGTAAGAATGGTTATGACAGCTTAACCAAGGAAGAAAAGCAGATGCTTTTCGATCAAAGCAACAAATAACCCTTACTTGTCACAAGGCGAAATAAGTAAAGGATATGTTTGACGGAATCAAAAATTTTACCATAAGGATGATAGCGGGCGCTAATGTCGCTTCTATCATTCTGATGATGGTTGTAGGATACTCTGATCATTTGTCACCAGAGCGCTTTGCCTTATTGTCTACCATCGGCCTTATGTTTCCTTTGTTCCTTTTGATCAACTTTTGTTTCTTGTTCTTTTGGTTGATCGTGAAGGTGAGATATGCCCTCATTCCCTTTTTGGGCTTTTTACTCTGCTATGTACCAGTAAGAAACTATATTCCTTTCAACTTGAATGGTGATGTGCCGGAAGATGCTATTAAAGTGCTGTCTTTCAATACGTTGAATTTTGCAGAGGGAAGGACAAATAGCGAGGGTGTAAACTCCATTGTAGCCTACTTGCGAGATCAGAATGCTGATATAGTATGTCTGCAGGAAGCTGTACCTTCCCCTTCTGAATGGGAGCAGATAGATTCCATTCTTCGCCCCATTTATCCACATATTGATACGATCGCTCATCCCAATGGAGGAAATGGGCTTATGGTGCTGAGTAAGTTCCCGATATGTGGTAAGGAACTGATTCCTTATTCTTCAAAAGGCAATCTGAGTGCAGCTTTTCGTCTTACAGTGAAGGGCAGGGAAGTGCTTCTTGTCAATAATCATCTCGAGACAACAGGTCTATCTATAGAAGAAAGGCGGCAGTTTAAGAAACTTGTAAAGGGAAGTTTAGAGAATGATTCTGCTGAACAAACATCGAAGTTGCTGATTGTTAAGTTGGCTGAGTCTACTAAGAAACGAGCTCCTGAGGCCGACTCGGTGAGCAGTTATGTGCGTCGATATAGTGGTGAAAGTGCCATTCTCTGCGGTGACTTCAATGATAGCCCCATTTCTTATGCCCATCGCACGATAGCCCAAGGACTGACCGACTGCTTTGTAGAAAGCGGCAACGGATTAGGTATCAGTTATCACAGAGGAGGTTTTTATGTTCGTATAGACAATATCATGTGCTCTAAAGACTGGAAGCCTTACGGCTGTCAGGTAGACGATAAAATAACGGTTTCCGACCATTATCCCATGATTTGCTACCTAAAAATGCAGTCTAAACACTAAAAAATGAATAATATCACAGAAATAATTTTTGAAAACGAAAAAAAATGATTATTTTTGCACGTCATTATATGTAAATTAATAATTAATAACAATAATAATAGAAATGCAAAACAAAGGAATTGTAATTTGTGTTGCCGTCTTGTTGACGCTTGCAAGCATCTTCTATCTGTCATTCTCTTTCGCTACAAAGTATTATGACAGCAAGGCTTCAGAGTTGAAAGACCCTATTGCACAGCAGAATTATAAAGATTCTGTGAAGTATCTTGGTGTCTACTCTTACCAGAACTGCTTGGAGACTCAGATTGGTCTTGGACTTGACCTCAAGGGCGGTATGAATGTAATTCTTGAGATTTCTGTACCTGATGTAATTGAAAACCTTGCTGACCATAAGACTGATGCAGGTTTCACCAATGCCATGAAGGAAGCCAGAGCTCAGGAAGAAGCTAACGGTGGTGACTTCGTGTCACTTTTCATTAACGCTTACCACAAGAGCGCACCAGGTCATAAACTTGCAGAAGTGTTCGCTACCCAGCAGTTGCAGGGCAAGGTTTCTCCTCAGAGCACCGACGCGGAGGTAGAGAAGGCCATCCGCTCTTCTGTACAGGATGCTATTGACAACTCTTTCAACGTTGTTCGCACCCGTATCGATAAGTTTGGCGTTGTTCAGCCTAATATTCAGAAACTAGAGGGTCAGCAGGGCCGTATCATGGTAGAAATGCCTGGTATCAGCCAGCCTGAGCGTATGCGTAAGATGCTTCAGGGTAGTGCCAACCTCGAGTTCTGGGAGACATATAATTCTGAAGAGATTGCTCCTTATCTTCAGCAGCTTGACACTCGTATCGCTAACGGTGATAATGGCGAGGAGAAGGCTGATACCGTAGCAGCTGATTCTGCTGCTGCCAAGAAGGAGGTTGCCCAGGCTGAGGCTAAGAAGGCCGAGGGTAAGTTCTCTATCAAGAAGAAGGATGATGCTGCCAAGGTAGGTGAGGACGCACAGAACGCAGCTGCTATTAAAGCGCACCCATTGTTGGCTCGTTTGCAACTCGGTGGTGGCTTGAGTACTGTGGGTTATGCAAGTGTTCGTGATACTGCAGCCATCAACAAGATTATCTATTCTGAAGTTGCTAAGCGCTTGTTGCCTTCAGATCTCCGTCTGCTTTGGAGTGCTAAGCCTGCAGATAATTTGAAGGTAAAGAATATCTTTGAACTTCACGCTTTGAAGGTGACTACCACTACTGGTCGTGCTCCATTAGAGGGTGACGTGATTACCGACGCCAAGGATGACTTCGATCAGATGGGCTCTCCTGTTGTAAGCATGAAGATGAATACAGAGGGTGCTCGTAAGTGGGCTCAGATGACTAAGGCCAACATTGGCAAGGCGATTGCTATTGTTTTGGATGGTGTAGTTTATTCTGCTCCTCGTGTTAATGGCGAGATTGATGGTGGTAGTTCTCAGATTTCTGGTAGCTTCACTATCGAGGATACCAAGGACTTGGCTAACACCTTGAAGTCTGGTCGTATGCCTGCTCCTGCTCGTATCGTTCAGGAAGAGGTGGTAGGTCCTACTCTCGGTGCTCAGTCTATCCAGATGGGTATCATCTCATTTGCTGTAGCTTTCGTTCTCTTGATGCTCTACATGGTTGTCATGTACAACGTCGTTCCTGGTATGATGGCTAACTTGGCATTGCTTGTCAACGTATTCTTTACACTCGGTATTCTGACGTCGTTCCAGGCAGCCTTGACATTGCCAGGTCTTGCCGGTATGGTGCTTTCTTTGGGTACTGCAGTGGATGCCAACGTGCTTATCTATGAACGTATCAAGGAGGAGCTTCGCTCTGGTAAGGGTATGAAGCAGGCTGTAGCTGCAGGTTATGGTAATGCTTTCTCTGCTATCTTCGACTCTAACTTGACATCTTTGATTACAGGTATTATCCTGTTGACAACTGGTACAGGTCCAATCCGTGGTTTCGCTACTACTTGGATTATCGGTATCATCGTATCATTCTTCACTGCTGTGTTCTTGACTCGTTTGGTTTACGATTACAAGTTGAACCACGACAAGTGGATGCACTGCAAGTTTGATACTGCTATCTCTCACAACCTGATGCAGGGTAAGAAGTACAAGTTCATGTCTATGTACAAGACAACCTTCACCGTAGCTATCGTTGCTGCTGTGGTATTCATCGGTAGCTTCTTTGTTCGTGGCTTGAGCAAGAGTATCGACTTCACTGGTGGTCGTAACTATGTAGTACAGTTCGAGAATCCTGTAGAGCCTGAGCAGATCCGTACCGTTCTTGGTGGTGCTTTCGTCAATGCAGATGGTACTAAGGCTACTACAAGTGCTATCGCTATCGGTACAGATGGTAAGACTATCCGTGTATCTACCAACTATATGATTGAGAGCAACAGTCCAACTGTTGACGATGAGGCTGAGACTATCCTTTACAACGCCTTGAAGAAGGCTAACCTGGTATCTCAGAAGAGTGTTGAGGCATTCAAGAACCCAGACGTTCGCCAGGGTGGTTCTATCATCAGTAGTACTAAGGTAGGTCCTTCAGTAGCTAAGGATATCACTATGGGTGCTATCTATAGTGTGCTCTTCGCTCTGATTGCCATCTTCCTCTACATCTTGCTCCGTTTCCGCAACGTAGCCTTCTCTTTGGGTTCTACCATAGCTTTGGCATTCGATGCTCTGACTGTGATTGGTTTCTATTCTCTCTTGTGGGGTCTTGTACCATTCTCATTGGAAATCGACCAGACCTTTATTGGTGCTATCCTGACAGTGGTAGGTTACTCTATCAACGATAAGGTGGTTGTGTTCGACCGTATTCGTGAGAACTTGAAGCTGCATCCTAAGGGCGATCGTCAGCAGATCTTCAATGCTTCTGTCAACGAGACATTGGCACGTACCATCAACACATCAGTTTCTACATTGCTCGTGTTGCTTTGCATCTTCATCCTTGGTGGTGATAGCATTCGTAGTTTCTCATTCGCAATGATTCTGGGTGTAGTATTCGGTACCTTGTCATCTATCTTCATTGCTTCTCCTTTGGCTTACCTCGTTTTGGGTCGTAAGATCAAGGTTGAAGATGAACTGGCTGTTGCTGAGGCTAAATAATACTGAAATGTTTCTCTGTCCGATAAGCTCGGGCAGAGAACCCTATAAAAAATAATAAAAGGTCGCTCCCATGTGGTGCGACCTTTTATTGTAGTCAGTGATTCCACCGAGAATCGAACTCGGATCAAAGGTTTAGGAAACCTCCGTTCTATCCATTAAACTATGGAACCCCGTAGAATATATATGCGCAAAGCTAATCTCTGTCTATACAATGGCAAATTGTAGTGGAGGGAGTTAAAAAACTTTGCACGTGCAAAGATACATTAAAAAAATGACTTTCCGAAATAAAAGCGCTGATTTTTTGTAGCTGCTTTTCTTTTATATTATTCTCCTAATGGCTTATCTATGTTTTTAACCCTTCTTTTGTCTGGTTTACTTACTTTCGTAGAGTTAAACTGTGAGAATCTGTTTGATACAAAGCATGATTCATTAAAAAACGATTTAGCGTTTACGCCCGATGGAAGTTATCATTGGACGCGCACACGTTACTGGAATAAACTCAATCATATTGCTAAAGAACTCATCGCTTTAGGCGAGCATGAGCATCAAGAGTGGCGAATACCCGACATGGTGGCGCTGTGTGAGGTAGAGAACGATACAGTGCTTACCGATCTCACTAAGCGTTCGCTGTTGCGCAGGGCAGGATACGAATATCTGATGACGTCATCGCCTGATGAAAGAGGCATAGATGTGGCATTGATGTATATTCCTTCTTCTTTCAGTCCTTTGCGCTCATACCCGATACGTATACGTCCTGTGCCAGGAATGCGCCCTACGCGCGATATATTGTACGTCAGTGGCCTTGTTTCTATGGTAGATACCTTGCATGTGTTGGTAGTGCATGCGCCCAGTCGTAGGGGAGGAGAGACGGCTTCACGCCCTTATAGGCTCCAGGTGGCTCGACAGATGAGTGAGACGATTGATTCTATCTTTACCTATGATCGCGATGCACGCATCATTGTTGCAGGCGATTTTAATGATTATTCTGAGTCTCCTGCCTTACAGATGTTGTGTGATGGTTCGCGTCTTGTCGAGGTATCACGCGATGCTACGGGGCGTCATGGGGCTGAGGCTACTTATCGTTGGCGTGGTGAGTGGCGCAGTCTTGATCATATTCTTTGCAGTCAGACTGTAGCAAGGTGTTCTGTGGCATGCTATATTGGTGATTTGCCTTTTCTTTTAGAAGAAGATGAACGGTATGGCGGATTCCATCCTTGGCGCTCCTTTTTAGGTCCTCGTTATCAAGGTGGCTATAGCGACCATCTTCCTTTGGTATTTCGTTTTCATCTGAACGATAACTCCGTCAAGTAATGCATGAGAGTGGGCTCTGATGTTTTTTCTGTTGTTATCCACATTCCTACATTGTTGTCTGTGATGTTATCCGCATCCCAGTGATGAGGGAGGTGTATATATACAATAAAAGTTATCTGAAAATTCAGATAACTTTTAAAGTTTCTCCTAAGAATAATTTCTTAATATTATATATGTATAAGTAAAAGATGATGAAATGCGTTTCACAACGTCGATTTTTGTTTTCAGTTGCAAAGTTATCATTTTGTTATCTTATTAGGGGGTAAAAAACGTTTTTGTAGGTGTAAAAAATGATATATTTCAATAAAAAGCGTCTCTAAGACCCTTTTTATAGGCGTTTTTGTAGAAAAAGAAGCTTATTGGGTGCTTTTTCTTCTTTTTTTCTTATACTGCACACAGGTGTCTGTTTTGTTAACTCCATGTCTGTTTTTTGTCCTTTTTATCAGGTTTTTTATGGTTGGGCAAGGCGGTCTTTGAGTATTTATGATATGGATATATATATCTTTTCTCATTCATCTTGATAGCGGATTCCTATCATAGACGTGCAATATTTTAGCAGTTTTTTCGTTTTCATTATATATTGCTTTTGTTCTTTCAAGAATGTTTATGAGAGGTTTCACCTTACAGAACTTTTTTGAGTTCATGGCAATACAGAACGTATATATTATGATTATGAAAAGAAATATTTTTTGGATTGTTTGCCTACTTTCCCTTACTATGGGAGCCATGGCGCAGAGTGAAGTCAATGAGGTGGGTAGATTTTCTGTTATCCCTCGTGTAGGTGTGGCGCTTGCCAACTGGAGCAATAACCGTATTTATTATGCTTCAGGTGAAGATAAGGCTTCTTTGAAGTCAAGTTTCCAGGCTGGTTTTATGGGTGGTGTCGATGTGGAGTATCGTGCTACCAAGGAGATTGGCGTCAGTTTAGGAGCTTATTATGCCAAACAGGGCTTCCGCTTCTCCAGTTATGAGGCTACTATTGATGCTGAAAGAAGGAAGTATCAGGGCATTTCTGACTATCACACCAATCTGCATTATCTCAATGTGCCTTTGATGGTGAAGGGTTATGTTACCCGTCAGTTGGCATTTATGGTTGGCGTACAGGCAGGTTTCCTGCTCAACGATCCTAAGTATGAGTTTACCTCCATTGATATAGAGAGGGACCAATATGGTGGTGCTACCTATGACAATTCGCAGAAGGTGTCAGATTTCTGGCCTGCCAAAAAGGTGGATGTCTCTCTGCCTATAGGCTTGTCTTATGAGTATATGGGTGTAGTGCTCGATGCCCGTTACAACTTGGGACTTACCAATGTTGACGATTCTCCAGGTCATGATGACAGTTGTAAGAATCGTGTGTTTACATTCTCGGTGGGTTATCGTTTCAGTCTGTAAAACTGGTATAGGAATTTAGCCTAAAAAACGCAAGTACTTGCGATGGCCATCGTGAGTACTTGCGTTGGCTGTTGAAAGTATATTCATTGCCCATCGCAAGTACTTTCATTTTTTAGTCCATTTTTGGGGCGTAAAATAGAAAACACATTCGGAATCGTCAATGTATGACCATCCGAATGTGTTTTTATTTGTTTTGCAGTATTTTTATTTGTAAGAATCCTGCTATTATTATCCGTAGATAATATTACCATTCTCGTCCTCGTATGGAGTCATATCCTTTGCATACTGGTTCATAGCACGAAGGCTCATACCCATAGAAGAGAAACCACCATCGTGGAAAAGGTTCTGCATGGTCACCTTGCGTGTGAAGTCAGAGAACATCATCACGCAGTAGTTAGCGCAATCCTCTGCTATAGCGTTGCCCAGTGGAGACATCTTGTCGGCAAAGTCCATCATGTTGGCGATATCCTTGATTCCCTTTCCTGCTGTAGTAGCTGTAGGGCTCTGTGAGATGGTGTTGATGCGGACGTGCTTCTCTCGGCCATAGATGTAACCGAAGCTACGTGCGATGCTCTCGAGCATACTCTTGGCATCAGCCATATCGTTGTAACCGAAGAATGTGCGCTGAGAAGCTACGTAAGAAAGGGCAACTACTGAACCCCACTCATTGATGGCATCCAACTTCTTGGCTACCTGCAACATCTTGTGGAAAGAGATGGCAGAAATATCGAGGGTCTTGTTCAGGAAGTTGTAGTCGAGATCATCATAAGTACGATGCTTACGCACGTTAGGGCTCATGGCTACAGAGTGGAGCACGAAGTCGATCTTGCCACCCAGTTTTTCCTGTGCTTCTGTGAATACCTTTTCCAGGTCTTCTACGCTTGTCGCATCAGCTGCGATGATAGGAGCGTTGATTTGTTCAGCGAGTTTGTCGAGTGTACCCATACGAAGGGCCATGGCTGTGTTACTCAGTGCGATAGTAGCACCTTCCTCTGCAGCCTTTTCGGCTACCTTCCAAGCGATTGATTCCTCATTGAGTGCACCGAAGATGATGCCACGCTTGCCTTTTAACAAATTGTGAGTCATTGTTATCTTAATACTTTTGTTTATAATAACGGCATGATATCTATTATATATAATAAGGTGTAAACTTCTCTTGTTTACCACCTTTGCCGTTGAAATCGGGTGCAAAGGAACGCTTTTTTTTTAACATGAGCAAACTTTTTAATGAAAAAGATAGTGGTTTATGCACAAACCATACTAATGTGTGCATGTTTTTAGCCCAAAAAGCGAGATGTATGAATGTTTTTTCCTCTTATTTGTTTGTTCTATGGCTTTCTTTTACACTTTTGTGTGCTTTTTCTCCGTAAGTACGAGTACGACGGGGGTGTATTTACAGGCGGTGACGTCTTTTAATGTTTAGTGTTTTATGTTGATAACCGCCCTCCCCAGTGTAGCCATGCTCCATAACATAAAATCGGGTAGGAGAAACGCCATGTAGAGCGAGAACTTTTTGTAGTATAAGTCAGGTTGACGTAAAAGTCGTGCTAAAAATGTGATTGAAGAGAGATAAACTCGTGCCGAAAATGTGATAAACTTGGTTAAAACTCGTACGAAAAATGTGATGAAGGATTGCCAAATACTTGATTTTTAGTATCTTTGCAACAAAATAGAAAAGAATGGAAAGATTACTGTTGCAAGAACTGGTAAAATGGAAGGAAAAGGCAGATAGGAAGCCTTTGATTCTGCGTGGAGCAAGGCAGGTGGGTAAAACTTGGCTTTTGAAAGACTTCGGGGCTAAATACTTCGAGGATGTTTGTTATGTCAACTTCGAACAGAAAGATACGCTGTCCATTATCTTTGAAGGTGTATTGTCGCCTAAGCGTATTATCGAGCAACTGTCTCTTTATTATGCCAAAAAGATACAGCCAGAGAAAACGTTGGTGATATTCGATGAAGTGCAGGAAATGCCTCGTGCATTGACTTCCTTGAAGTATTTTGCGGAGGAAGCCCCGGAATATGCCATTTGTTGTGCAGGCTCTTTGTTGGGTGTAGCATTGCATAAGGGAACATCTTTTCCAGTGGGAAAAGTGGATTTCTTGGATCTCTACCCTTTGTCTTTTCAGGAATTCTTATTGGCCAATGGTGAGCAGATGTTAGTGGAATCCATATTGGAAGGTAATCGTAATCTACTGCCATTCGCAGACAAGATGACAGATTATCTGAAGAAGTATTTCGTCATAGGAGGAATGCCGTCTGCTGTCAAAAAATGGTTGGAGTCAAATGACTACTTTGAGGTTGATGCGGTGCAACAGCAGTTGATAGATTCTTATCAGAATGATTTTTCCAAGCATGCTCCTTCACAGATGGTAGAGAAGATACGCTATATTTGGGATTCTATCCCAACTCAGTTGGCAAAGGAAAACAAGAAGTTTATTTATGGATTGGTACGTGAAGGCGCTCGTGCTCGTGAGTATGTGGATGCTTTGATGTGGTTGACTGATGCTGGGGAAATCATCCGAACCTATAATGTGAGTAAGCCAGATGTGCCCTTAAAGGCTTATGCCGACTTGAAGGCGTTTAAGGTGTATCTGTTAGATGTCGGGTTGCTGAGATGTTTAAGTGAATTGTCTCCAAAGGTAATCTTGGAGGGCAGCCGTATCTTCGAGGAATTCAAGGGGGCTTTGACTGAGCAATATGTTTGTCAGGAACTTCATTTGCATAAACACTTTCGTGGCAATTACTATTGGACATCCTCGTCTTGTGCGGAGATTGATTTCTTGGTGACGGATGGTATGGCTGTTTATCCTTTGGAGTGCAAAGCAGGTATAACGATGAATGCCAAGAGTTTGAAGTCTTATAAGGATAGATATTCGCCATCTTGGTCTCTGCGCACAAGTTTGCTTCCTTATGAGCGTAATGAGGAGGCAAAGACGACGAATATCCCTCTTTATTTATTGTTTGCCTTGGCAAAAGAAATTGGAGAATGAAAGTAATAGAACGCAAAAAGAGCCAAGAAAGGTCGTCTTGGCAAGCGATGGCTATCGACGACCGCACCTATATCCGTTTTGAAATATAGATGATGCGATTTACAATCTCATACAAAAGGTGGATGCTGAGTCTCGTAAGCGAGATTTCCAGCATCCACCTTTTATATATAATAATGTATAGGGATTATCCCACCTGGCTTCCTGGCTTCACCTTGCCCAGGAGAGAGGTGACGTTGAGGCTTCCGTCGAAGTTGACAGCCGAGAGAATCATGCCCTGACTCTCTATGCCCATCATCTTGCGTGGAGCAAAGTTGGCAACGAAGAGCACGTCCTTGCCGATGAGGTCTTCTGGCTCATAATAAGCAGCAATACCCGAGCAGATGGTACGCTCTACGCCAGAACCATCGTCGATGGTGAACTTGAGGAGTTTCTTCGACTTCTTCACCTTCTCGCAGTTCAGGATGTGTCCTACGCGAATGTCGAGTTTTTCAAAGTCTTCGAAACTAACCTCAGGCTTGACAGGCTCTGCCTTGTATGAAGCCTCTTCGTTGGCTTTCTTCGTGTCGGCAAGTTTCTGCAACTGCTTGTCGATAACCTCGTCTTCTATCTTCTCGAAGAGGAGCTCAGGTTCGCCCAACTGGTCGCCAGCCTTCAGTAGGTCGGTGCTTCCGAGTTGTGTCCATTCGAAGTTTGGCATATTGATCATCTTGCGGAGCTTCTCAGAAGAGAATGGCAGGAATGGCTCAAAGGCTATGGCGAGGTTGGCAACCAACTGGAGTGAGATGTTCAGGATGGTCTCTACTCGCTTAGGGTCGGTCTTCCATACCTTCCAAGGCTCACATTCGGTGATATACTTGTTGCCGATACGTGCCAGGTTCATGGCTTCCTTCTGTGCCTCGCGGAACTTGAACACGTCGAGGAACTGTTCCACTTTCTCCTTCACGTCCTTGAATTCTGCAATGGCTTTCTTGTCCACTTCCTGAAGTTCGCCACAGGCAGGAACCACGCCATTCCAGTATTTCTTGGTGAGCTGCAGGGCACGGTTGACGAAGTTTCCATATACGGCGACCAACTCAGAGTTGTTGCGCTCCTGGAAGTCTTTCCATGTGAAGTTGTTGTCCTTGGTCTCTGGTGCATTGGCTGTCAATACATAGCGCAATACATCCTGCTTGCCAGGCATGTCCACGAGATATTCATGCAACCATACAGCCCAGTTGCGAGAGGTAGAAATCTTATCATCCTCGAGGTTCAGGAACTCGTTGGCAGGCACATTGTCTGGCAAGATATAGTCGCCGTGAGCCTTCAGCATGGTAGGGAATATGATGCAGTGGAATACGATGTTGTCCTTTCCGATGAAGTGTACGAGACGTGTCTCTGGATCCTGCCACCATTTCTGCCATGTGCCCCATTTCTCGGGCTGCGCATCACAGAGTTCCTTGGTGTTAGAGATATATCCGATAGGTGCGTCAAACCAAACGTAGAGCACCTTGCCCTCAGCTCCCTCTACAGGGACAGGAATACCCCAGTCGAGGTCGCGGGTCATCGCACGTGGCTGAAGGTCCATGTCGAGCCAGCTCTTGCACTGACCATAAACATTCGATCTCCATTCTTTGTGTCCTTCCAGGATCCATTGCTTCAGCCAGTTCTGATACTTTCCTAAAGGCAGATACCAGTTCTTGGTAGGCTTCTTTACCAGACCATGACCAGGGTTGTTTTTATTAGTAGGGTTGATGAGCTCCTCTGGTGAAAGGGTTGCACCACACTTCTCGCACTGGTCGCCATAAGCACCCTCTGCACCACATCGAGGACATGTGCCCACGATATTACGGTCGGTAAGGAACTCGCCAGTAACCTCGTCGCAGAACTGTTCCTCTACCTTTTCCTCTAAGACGCCCTTGTCATAGAGAGTGCGGAAGAAATCGGAAGCAAACTTATTGTGAGTAGGTGAAGTGGTACGGCTGTAGATGTCGAAAGAGATACCGAACTCTTCAAAACTTTTCTTGATAATATTATGATAGCGGTCTACCACCTCCTGTACGGTGATGCCTTCTTTCTTAGCTCGGATGGTTACGGGAACTCCGTGCTCATCACTTCCACCGATGAAGACCACGTCTTGCTTCTTGAGTCTGAGATAGCGTACATAGATGTCGGCAGGCACGTAAACTCCAGCCAAGTGTCCAATATGTACACCACCATTGGCGTAAGGCAAGGCTGCCGTTACAGTGGTACGTTTAAAATTCTTTTGTTCCATATTAGCTAATATATTTTTGTTATTTGGCTGCAAAATTACAAAAAAATACTGTAATTAGTAGGATATATTTGCTTTTTTCTTTAGCTAATTAATCGTCGATATATGAAAAAACTTCGTTCCGCAGCATGGAACGAAGTTTTCTATTATTATCGTAGAACTTATTCTGTGGCTTACTTGACAAATGGTAATCCGTAGTAGTGTGCTTCATTTTATGAAGTTGAGCCCCAACTGTATCGCTTTCTTCACGAGCTGTGCCATGTTGTTGGCAGAGAGTTTCTTCATCAGGTTGTGACGATGGAACTCCACCGTGTTGTTGCTGATGTTGAGTTGCTGAGCGATATCGTTGGTAGACAAACCATTGGAGATGTGTTCCAACACCTCAGCCTCTCTATTGGATAAGGTGATTTCTGAAGTGTCCTGGCTGTTGATGAGCCTCATGAATTGTTGGCTGAAATATCCCTTTCCCTGTTCTATCTTGCGAAGTGCAATGAGCACCTCTTGTGGATTGTCGCCTTTCATGACGATGGCGTCAGCGTCCTCTTTCATCAGTTGGCGAATCGTCCAGAGTTCTTCGTGCATCGTATAGACCAGTATCTTGGTGTTGATGTGAGTCTGGTGGATGTACTTGATCAGTTCCATGCCATTGGCATCCTGCAATTCCAGGTCGATGATGGCGATGGCAATGTCTTCTTGCTTGAGCAGGAGGTGGCTTGATGTGATGTTGTTGGCAACGTATATCTTGCCGTATTCTCCCGTGTGTTCGATGAGGGCTTGCAGCCCTGTTGAAACGATGGGATGGTCATCTACGATGAGAATGTTCTTTTTCATGTCAGTTTCTTTGCTGTCTGCGATAGGGTTTTAGAAGGCTTGGATTATAGTGGGAAACGCACCTCTACTTTGTATTCTTCGTTTTGTTTACTGACCGTGAGAACGGCTTGCAGGGCTTCAGTCCTCATCTTCAGCGTATCTTTGCCAATGCCCATCTTGCCCTGTGTGATAGGGTGTTCAGGGGATATGTCATTGGTGATGCAGAGGGAGGCCTGGTTGTTGCTTGCGTCCAGGGTCACGGTAATCATCTTGCTGTAGCCATACTTGATGGCATTCGATACACTCTCTTGAATGATGCGGTATACTTCTAATGCTGTTCGGCTTGGGAGATTCAGTTTCTCAAACGAACGGCTGACGAATGGCTTGACGATAGTGCCAATCTCAGCGCTCATCGACTGGCAATAGGTGTATACCAACTCAGGGAGTGTGGCATTGTCGAAACGTGGTGGTATCAACTCGTGTGAGAGGCGGCGCACATCGTTTCCTACGTTTTTGAGCAAGTGTTCTGCAGCTTCCTTGTCGGTCTGCATCATGATGTTGACGGCGAGAATGTCGTTGCATACACCGTCGTGCAGTTCCTTAGCAAGTCGCTTGCGCTCTGTCTCCACTCCATTGATATAGGAAGTTTTCTCGGTCAACTCGGCACGTTGCTTCTCCAACTTTCTGCGGTAGAGAATAATAAGAATGGCGATGAGCAGGATGATGATGGCGATGGTGAGACAGAGAATACGGATGTAGAGTAGACTCTGCTCGTGGTTCATCTTTTCTATTTGTACCTCTTTCTCCAAGGTCTTGTATTTGACGTTGAATTCGCTCAGTTGCTTGTCGATGTCGCTTAGTTTCAATGAGTCAGCTTTCTGATAGGCTGCTTTCATGGTGCTGTAAGCTTCGTGTGTCTTGCCCATGTTGTTGAGGCACTCGGCTTGGGTGGCAAAGAGTTTGTCTTGTGGCATCGCCATGTTGACATTGTTGAATCTGCTGATGCTGTCAAGCAAGATGTACTGCTCGGCGTATTTCTTCTGTTTGCCCAACATTTGCGCCTTGATTTCCAGGATGCCAAGTATGCCGTTGCTGGTTGGACCCAACTTGCGGCAAGCCTCGTCAGCATAAGCCATATAGTGCATCACGGAATCTGTCTTTCCCAAAGCTAAGTATGACTTGAGTAAAGGTGACAGATATTTGAGGGTCAGCACATTGTAGTTGGCTTCTTTTACCATGCCCCAGAGAGGGGTGAGAAAGTCGATGCTCTTTTGATATAAGCCTTGTCGCATGAATATGGCACCCTTGTTGGCGTGGGCAGACAGTCTTTCGATGGTGTCATTGGTGGCTATCGCCTTGTTTTCTGCCTTGTCGGAGTATTCGATGGCTTCACGGTATCTCTTTTGCTCGTTGAAGAGCACGGAGATGCAGTTGTTCAAGTATATCTCGTATTCTGTATTCTGACTCTCTATGGCTGTTTCCAATCCCTTTTTGTAGTAAAAGAGTGAGGAGTCGAGGTCGCCCAGTCTTCGGTAGCAGATGCCCAGCGAACCGCACATCCCCATCATACCTTCTTCGTCCTTGATTTTCTCAGCGAACTGTATGCCGTTCTTGCCTATGGCAGTTGCTTCTTTCAACTTTCCGAGGTCAACGAGTGCCGTGGTCTTTTCGCAGGTAAGCCAACTGCGAGTCGTATCGGCGGCATTCATCTGCAGGGCACTGTCGATAAGGGTAATTGCATATTTTTTGTCGCCAGCGGCATTGTGGTTTATTGCTTCAAGGAACAGGGCATACGCCTTCTGCTCATCACCTGCTTTGTGGTTGGAACAGGCGGAGAAGAGAGTCAATATCGGTAGCATGATGAATAGCCATGCCAATAGGGTGGTTGGATGCTTGGATGTCATTATAGTCAGTTTACGTTGCATTTATCTTGCAAAGATAATAAAAAAAGAATTGAAAGTATATTTTTCTGCGATTGAAAATTAAAAGGAAGGTGTCCTTTTTCTGTAACTCAGGCTTCAAACTACGGAAAACCATAGGTACAAGGCTATGGAATAGCGTAGAATTTTAGGGAAAAGATGGATTTTATGTCAAATGTGAAGACTTTCATCTTATTTTGTCTTACCTTTACGTCTCAAATCTTTAAACTAACATGATATTTTAATATGGAAAATGAAGAAAAAGAACAGTTGGCTATCCGCAGAGAAGCTTTGAAGGGATATGATAATTTTTTGTTGTCAATAGGATTCTTCTTTACATTTGTGGTGTTGGAGAGAGGACTGTTTGTGATAGATGTTATCCTCATTGCCCTTGGCGCTTATTTTGCCGTGAAGCGTTCTGCTGGTATTCGCAACGAAGTGATTGCATCATGGGTGAAGAGTAGTGGAATGTTGCTGGCTGCTTATGGCGTGGCAGGTATTGTAGTTACCTTGTCCTTTGGTGTTGTTTGGGGAGGGGGATTGGCTGGACTTATTGTGTTGATAGCGGGTTGTAAGCATCTTGGTGCTCTGCAGCAAGTTGGCAATTCTCTATGTTCAAGAGGTATGTTGCAGTATTTGCGCTATTGGCAACAAACCTATATTCTGTGGTCTGTCATCGCTTTTTTGGTGAAGGATACGTCTTCGGTTGTATATATCAGTTTGGCTCTTGCCATCTTGCTTGCTAAAAATCATGCAGGAATGCTCAATGATGTGAAGTTGATATTCTTTAGGTCTGTTGGTGCGGAATGGAGTGCTCCTGAAGATATGGAGGATAGTCATTATTGTGACGAGAAAAAGGTTCTGTGTGTAGGAGGTGTGGTGCTTGGTATTCTTTCGGTGCTGATAGCCGACTCCCAACTGTCGATTTCTGTGTCTGGATTATGGGATGTCTTTAACAAGAACTTAGGCGGACCGGCTTTGGTAAGTCCCATACTCTTTGTCGTCATGTTCCTTCTTTATGAGCGTATTGATCGTTTCGTATTGAAAGTTGATAAGGGGGATAAGTCTTATGCGCGTAGTGGCAATATGCGACTTTTAGGGTCTGTAGCCTTGGGGCTTTGGTCTTTCTTATGCTTGCTTTTTGGCGAGGACGCCAATGTGTATCTTATAGCTTCCTTCTGTGTGATCTTGTGTGTCGTTTTCGCTTATGAGGATACTCCCAAGGAGGCGCGTTGGCGCAAGATCGTTTTCCAAGCTGTGGCTGCAGGTATTTCTTACATGGCAGGATTCTCCATTGTCGGAGTGCTGATCCTGTTGGGCTCATTGATGTTTCTCTTCAAGTTGATGAAGTTTGAGTTGCATGATATGTTCAGCTTTGGTAATTCTGTACAGGGATGGACCAATAAGGGCAATTTTCATATCATCAATACTGTCACGGGATTGGATGAGGATGGAAACCGTTGGGTTGTGAAATAAGTTTTTTAAAAATAATGATTTAATACTTGAATTTATGAAGAAAGTCTTTAGTTTCTGGGTATTGTGCCTGATGGCATTTGCTACCTCGGCATTGGTAAGTTGTAGCTCCGATGATAATGGAGACGAGTGGGGTGAATTTAAGTTTGAGAATGTTCGTGACGGCAAACTGTCTGTTGCGGCGGATCAAACCTCTTCCGAAATCATCATGAAGGCATCCAAGGCTTATCGTGCTTATGTTTCAGCTACGTCGGATGGTTCGTCTACTGAAGAGATCAGTTGGCTGCATTATGAAGGCTCTCGCTTTAATGACGGAACCTGTCACATCAATATCCGTCTTGACAAGAACGATACAGGGAAAAGCCGTTCTGCATATATTATTATAGTATGTGACGACAAGACGGTGCCCATATTGATTACTCAGACTACTGAGGACAGCTCAAATGCAGGAGGAGATTCCGATGCGGATAATAGTGGAATTACGGCTCTCTTTACTATCACTAAAGAAAGTTCAGTCATTACTGGTACTCATGTAGAGGATGATGGGACGGAGACTTATGAACTGCAGTATCAGAATGGCAATTTGACGAGGTTCAAGCATGTGGAGCGTGATGATTATGATAATTGTCCTGACGACTATTGTATTGAGACTACTACCGGAACGATCTTTCACTCGGGAACAAGCATCAAGATAGATTGGAATAGGAAATCTATCGATTATCCTTCTCAGAAGACAGAAGAGGATGTGGCAGACTTTAATGCCAAATTGGAGAAAGGCAGGGTAGTCAGTGGTACTATCTTCAAGTCATGGATGAAAGGTACAAGACCCTTTGAGATATCTTATAATACTGATGGTACGCTGAAGCAGACTCGTTATAATGACATCAGTGAGTATGATGGCTCTGACGACTGGGACAACCATTCTTTTGTTTGGGAAAATGGTTATCTCACAAAGGTGAAGTGTGAAAGCATGGATGCTGTCTCTACATTCGCTTACGACAAGGCAACAGCCATTCCTGCACCTTTTGACAAGACTCTTGACCTGAATATGTTGCTGCTTTTGGAGGAAGCAGAGTTCTTTGATGGCACTAATGGTCAGATTTTGAATGTTTTGGCTATTGGTGGCAAGTTGGGCACTCGTTCCAAGGGATTGATCAAGGAGTATCATTGCGATTGGACAGAAGACGCGCCTTTCACTCTCAAGATGACCTACAAGAAGCTGACCAGTGATGAGGTCATTGTGGAAGTAAACCATTATGAAAATAATGAATTACGTTTTGGTTATAAGTGGACTATCAAGCGTTCTTAATCAATTAGCGAGAAATGAAATATGAAAAAGCGGACATTGGATTCAAGCCCAATGTCCGCTTTTTGAATAATTAAAGCTAATAGTTGTTTTTCTATACTCAGTACCACTTTTTGTGTAGCTTAACTGGTACTGGAGTTTCACGCGGGTGGTACTGGAGTGTCTGCAGTTTAATACCATAGTAACACTTGCGTGGTACAGACCTGGTACTCTGATAGCCGTTTCCCTCATATTGATTGAAGTCTATTTTATTCCAAACTGACAGTCCAATCAAATCGTGTGAGAACTTTTTTTCTCATGATGCTCACACTTTTGAGGTTACCTCATCAGAGACAACTGAGATTGTCCATTCCTTGAATGGCTCATACTGAGGCTAAGAAACAATAATTGCTCATAAATGTCAAGCCAAGCATCCTCGGAGTTCCTCGGCTGAGGGCCTTTGGGGAGCAAGCTCTGGTAGATTTTTCACATAGATTTGACACACTCATCATACACCGCTAGCCCTTTCACGGTCAGAAGATATTTCTGGCGAGGATGATGTG
>UMGV01058897.1_pt1 | contig 41161 bp, 36 predicted proteins | sample 1965361 | NCBI WGS metagenome assembly UMGV01 (sample SAMEA4836081, study PRJEB28245) | human gut metagenome | biome: gut microbiome; material: fecal sample | place: Denmark | collected 2008
CTTTTCTTGATTCCATTTCTTATGTATTATTCTTTAAATTATTATTATCAGTAATTATTTTTGTTTGCTATCTTGCAGTCACTTCTCTCTTTTCTTTACACCTCTGACAGCTTCGGCTTCCATCGGGTTTTCTGGCCAATAATGTTTTGGGTAGCGGCGACGCAATTCTTTTCTCACCTCAAAATATGCATTTTGCCAAAAACTATGTAAGTCTTGCGTAAGTTGTACTGGTTTAAAACCAGGTGAAAGGAGTTCAATAAGGAGTGGCTGTCTTCCTTCATCAACGCATGGCGTTTGTTTCATCCCGAAACATTCTTGTAAGCGTACACTAAGCACAGGTGCTTCAGTTCCTGTTCTATAATCGATACGAATATGGCTTCCTGTAGGCACTTGAAGGTGTGTGGGAGCTAAACGGTCAATGGTAAGTTGTAATTCATAGGGAATGATGTTCCATAACACCTCTTTAAGATTAATCTTTTTTAGCTCAACTGAATTTTGTATAATGCGATTGCCTTCTATGAGATATAGCGGAAGCCACTGAGTGACAGTATCAAGTAGGTGTTGCGTAGAGAGGTCTGGCACCTGTATTTCTGGATGCCAAGCCGCCACAGTAGCTACTCGTCTCTGCAGATGTTGCACCTCATCGCTCCAATTGAGCAAACTGAGGCCATCTTTTTTTACTGCCTCGCACACAATGTTTATAATCTGTTCTGCAGAGGCGTTGTGTATAGGCTTGTTGCTAATGATTAATTTACCAATACGTAGCTCTTGTTGCATCACTACACATGCATGTTTACTATCCCATGATATATTATCGTATTGTGTAGTAAAGTCTGAACTTAAGTCGTCAGGGTTCAGAGGGGCAGCCAAAAATACAGTACCCGTTGTTCCCGTTGTGGCATGAAGTGATGCAACGGTTATCCATGTATGTGCTGTAAGGGCTTCGTTACGATTTAACTGCACTTGTGTGCCGTTAGATAATTTGTATAGACCTATATCGTTTACTGACATGGCAACGCGTTCTGGATAAGCATGGGCTAACAATAGTCCTATTTGTTGTGGGGCTATATCGGTGTTGTCTTCGTTGGCGTGTATCATCCTTCGATAGTCGTGTGCTATTTGTTCTATGCGTTTCCAAATTTCTAGCTGATGGCGTCGGCGCAGTGAACGTAAGGTTGATATACGTATGCTAAAGTCGGCCTCACCTCTATCTACCATTGGGTCTTTTTCTTCTAAAAGTGCTGCAATGTCACAAGCTAATGCTTTATCTGATGCGGTATGAGCATTGGTTATCATGCTAGCAATGCGGGGGTGACAAGGTAGTGTGGCCATACGTCTACCTCGTGGCGTGATAATTCCTTCTGAGTTGATGGCGCCTAACGACGTTAGTAATGCTGTGGCCTGTGCTAAGCTTGCAGCGGGTGGTGGCGTGAGCCATGGTAAATGTGTGACATCGGTTTCGCCAAACGCAGAAATAGAAAGAAGAGTAGGGGCTAAATCGGCTGTCTCAATTTCGGTTTTACGTTGCTCCTTCATTATGTGTTCAGTAGCTTTCGTCCATAGTCGATAGCAAATACCTGGTGCAACACGGCCTGCTCGTCCTGTACGCTGGGTGGCCATATCAAGGCTTATGCGCTCTGTTTTGAGGTGTGTAAGAGCCGTGCGAGCATCGAATATGGGAGTGCGGTATAATCCGCTGTCAACAACGATTCTCACTCCTTCAATTGTAACCGATGTTTCGGCTATAGGGGTAGCTAACACTATTTTACGTTCGCCAGGCTTTGAGGGGGCAATAGCCTGACGTTGTTGTATCGCAGTAAGATTACCATATAAGGGGCATATTTTTGTGGGAGCGAGACTATTTCCCAATAGTTCAGTACATTGTATTATATCTGCTTGTCCTGGCAGAAATGCAAGAATGTCGCCTTCACACTCTTGATGTGCTTGACAGATGGTAGAAGCCACGACTTGTGCGCAATTGGTGGGTGTGGCTTCGTGGTTTATATCTGCATAACGGACCTCTACAGGAAACATTTTTCCTTGGCTTTGTAACACAGAAGCCATTAGTGTTTTACTAATAGCAGCTGTATCAATAGTAGCCGACATGATAACGATCTTGAGGTCAGGACGGACGAGTTGTTGAGTTTGACGTGTAAGTGCTAATGCTAGGTCGGCATGCAAACTTCGCTCATGAAACTCGTCAAAAATAACAACACTTACCCCTTCTAGTGTAGCATCGTCAACCAACATGCGTGTAAGAATTCCTTCAGTAAGTACCTCAACGCAAGTGTTACTTGATATTTTACTTTCAAAACGTACACGGTATCCGATGCTTTGTCCTACGGGTTCGCCTAAAATGTGAGCCATGCGTTCTGCAATTTGCCTTGCTGCGATGCGTCGTGGTTCAAGCATCAGTATTTTACCCGCATTATGAAATTCGGTCATGAGGGTAAGAGGGAGAAGTGTAGATTTACCTGCTCCAGGAGGGGCCGTTACTACTGCTACATTGTGGGTATGTAGAGTGGTATTTAAGGGTTGAGCTATTTTAATAGCGGGTAGCGGCCCTGCTTGTTGAAAAATATCGTCTATTGTCATTGCAAGAAATAGTCTAGAAAGAGCGATTCATACGGCACAACTGGCGATATGGGCAGTTGGTGCAGTTGGCGTTATCGGTGGTGGAATAGAATGGCCGAGATGCATCGAAAATTTCATTTAGCGTCATTGATAGATTTTCTTTAAATTCGAGCTCGTAAGTTTTAATGTCGCTAATACGACTTTCCACCTTATCTTTTTTAAAAGTGAGCACAGGATCGTAGCCTGCTCGTTGCGAATGTTGAATGAAGAGCAAGGCAGGGCTTACGGGAAGTTGCTGTGGATTATGCTGCTTGTTATGACGTATAATGAGCGAGTAGAGCATTGCTTGAAGATAATAGTTGGCATGTAGTGCTCCGATGTCTTTTCTCGTAAACACCGATTGCACATCTGTAACATTGCGCGATGCCTCTTTGCCCGTTTTATAGTCGACCACACGTATTGCTTCTTCGTGTGTATTGGGGTCAATCATCATATCAAGGCGGTCAATGTAACCACCTACTTCTAGTGTGAGCTTTTTACCGTTTGCCTCTACTTGAATTTTATCGTATACAGGCATTTCCAGGCCAATAATGCGGAATGGAGCATAACGTTTGTCAAGATCAAGTAAGTTTTTTACATAACGAATGATAACTGCTCGATTGATTAGTTGGAGTCCATTGTATTGAGGCTTACGTTGAGAGTTAGATATCTTGAATAGTTCGGCACTGAAAGCGTCGTCAACGGCTGCATCAATAGCATGTGGTTGTTTCAGTATTTTTTCTATAGCAGAGGCGTACACATTACCTTTGGCATCGCTAATATTGCGGTAAATAGTTTCAGATGCTTTGTGGAAAATATTACCAAATATGCGATTATCCATGCTCAGTTGTTCTTCGTCCATATATTCGTGAATATGTGCTACGTGATAATAGTAAAAACTGAGTGGGCAACGCAGATATCTATTGATGGCGGTGGGAGAGAGGTGTGTCATGTTGTTTAGAACTTGCATGATAGCCTCTGTCTTATTAATGGTTACGGGCGATGTGGGTAAACTGGCATGTTCTGCCTGTAGTGTGAAATGATGGAAAGGAATATCGCTTTCTACCATCAACTGTGTGATGAAACGACTTTTCTCACCTACCTTCATATCGTCAGTGCTAGTGGTGTAAACAATCGTTACGTCTGTAGCGCGTTGTAATAGCCTGTTGAAATAATAGGCATAGATAGCTACTTTATGGTCGATAGTGGTTAGACCATACGCCTTGCGTATCGTATAAGGGATAAATGATGCATCGTTAACACTTTTGGGCATCTTGCTTTCATTGCATGATAGAATAAGAAGATGTTTGAAATCAAGATTACGTGTTTCGAGCACTCCCATAACTTGAATTCCTTCTATGGGTTCACCATGAAAGGGTATGGATGTGCTTGACACGAGTTGTGAGAATAAGCGAAGTATTGTAGATAAATCGGCTTCTAACTCTCCCTCTTGCATTAGGGATAGCAGTCGGCTTACCAACGTATACATGCGGAATACCGATTCTACAAATAAAGCATCGGCTTCAGGAGCTTTTATACCAAGTTGTTTCAAAACCTGTTGTAACCATTCGAATAGGCGTGCGTTATAGGTTGAAGGTTCTGTGTTAGATACCGATGTAATATCGTTGAATATCAATGAAGTACCTTCGTCAATAGCCAATTCGTCCATGCTGGGATAATAGCGCTTTTGGTTATAAAGTGCGTTGGCAAGCGACACGTTTTGTGAGGTAAGATAGGCCGTATAAGGGTGACGCAGTGTTTTCAGTACATGGTGCATGTTGAAGGTATGCGAACTCTTATTATATCCAATGGTTTGTAGAGAAATAAGTTGGCTCACAAATGAGGTAACGGCCGTTTGTTGTAAAGGAAAACCCGTTGTAATATTGGCTTTCTGTACCTTATCAGGTAAGGCGTGCATGATGGTTTGCAGAATGTTTTCGTCGCACATCACGATTGCAGTTTCTTTGCCTTCTGATATGCGTTGCGCGTTGTTTTCTTGCAACCATTGTGTCATATATGCAGCCTGTACTGTATCAGTTGAGGCACTTACAATATTAATCTTTGGTAGGTTTCCTAAGTTGTTGTAGATGTTGTTGTTTGCATTGTCAAACTCGTTTGGAAATAATTCAAGATATTGGGCGATGAAATGCCCTGCTTCGTTCTCAGTCTTGTTTTTGTTGGGCATGTAGTAACGATCAAAGTCCCAGTAAAACTTTGCTTTTCCCTGTTGTTTAAGCGTTTTGAATAATTGTCGTTCAACATCGTGTAACAGATTGAAACCTATAAAGATGTATGTGTCGTATGGATATTGTACGCTGCTGTCGATAGCTACACTTCTGTATAAGGCTCCCTCGTAGGCTAACCCTTGTTGTATGAGGCGAGCGTTAAAGTCGGTATAGATATCTGCAATATGTTTCCACAGACTGATAAAACGTCGTTTCAATTCTGTATCATCATCAGCAAAGTTTGCGAAAAACTTTTTTAGCATTTCGCGTTGTTCTACTGTAAGATATGATGTGTCATCAAGTTCATGAAGATTTTCGATGTTTTGAAAAACCTTTCGAGCATCGGCTAAATTTTTATCAATATCGTCGAAGTCGGCAAGCAATAATTGCCCCCATCCATAGAAATGATCAATGCTTTCATTTATACCAGTACATTTTATAAACGATTTATGTAGGTCGCACACTAATTTGATGGGGTCAGCTACTGTGAGGTTTGATTGTGTGCGAAAAAGATCGCTGATGGTGAAATAAGTAGGCGTCCAAATAGGTGCTTCTGTTTTTTGTACGAAATGATCGTTCAGAAACAATGATGCACGTTTGTTGGGAAATATCACAGCAATACGTGACATATTTGTTCCGTATTTCTGCAGCAGGTCAGTGGCTACGCAGTCTAAAAAATGTTTGTTCATCGTTTAACTTCCTCTATGTTGTTGCTGTAAAAATACCATAAATAACCTTTCACTTCTCTGTAGCCCATGGCCTCGAGCAAAGACATATATTGTGCTACCTGTTTACGGTGTTCGGCTTTAGGGGTTCCAAATTTAAAGTCGAGTACGACCCAGCTTCCTTCGCGCATCATAACACGGTCAGGACGATGTTCTTCCATTGTTCCTGTGTTTGGGTTACGAGATAGGATGGTGCACTCATTGAATAGTGTCCAGCCTTCAGTAAACCATTGCTTTACGAGGGGATGTTGCATGCGTTTATCTATCATCTTTTGCAGACTCGTGCGTGAAATGTCTGTAGGTGTGAGCAAACCACGCTCTTCATATTCAGTCAATACACGGTTGATGTCGGCCGAGGTTCGAATGTTTGAGAATAGGCTATGCAATAGGTTACCTGTCTTGATATACGAGTGTTGTTGCTGTTCTTCATCGCTTATCACAAACTCGCGGCTGTCGTTGCTTTGTCTAAATTCGGCCTTGCTTTTGAAGGTGTTGAATTGCAGTTGTATACGTTCCATGTTTGCGTTGAATACGTTTCCTTTCTGCTGCTTGTCCTCTTCTTCATTCAAGTTTTTGGGCGTTTCCTTTTGTTCTGGTAATGATAAAGTTCCGAATTTGAAAGTGAGTACTCTGTCAGTCTCATCGTCGTCGGGTTCAACCAGTATGGCTCCTTCTAACGTTTTGGCTACCATAGGAAGAGCTGTTTCAAGTAGTCGAGAACGGCTTAATTCGCTTCCATTTTTTCCTATTACGAACAGGTTTCGTGAAGCACGTGTAAACGCTACGTATAGAAGGTTGAGGTGATCGACGGTATTTTGAAAATTTTCTTCTTCCATATCAGACTCAAAATCAGTACCTAAACACTTGTCTTTTGAGAATGGAACAGGAATGATGGGTAATTGGCTGAATGGTTCCTCCTTTGGTGTGCACCAAATATCGCCTTTTACTTTCATGTCCCAGTTACAGAAGGGGAAGATAACGTGGTCGAATTCCAAACCTTTACTGGTGTGTATGGTAAGCATGCGTATACCATCTTCTCCATCAATGTAGATAGCTTGTTTGTAGAGGTGGTTATCCCATTCGTTGAGAAAGCCTTCTATGTCAGAAGGATGATCGATAGTGAACGCATTTATCTTATCGAAGAATGAGCACAAGAAGGCACTTTGCCCCTTAATTGTGTTAAGTTTGAAAGTACGCTGAATGTGTTCGGCAATTTCATATAGTGGCAAAGAGGCCAAGTCGGTACCTACGTTTATGGCTTTGTTGACAATATTGGTTATTGCCTCTATCGATAGAAGTGCACCCTTAGGCAGTGCCTCGCTGTTTACATGTTCAAGATAGAACGAGGCAATGTTGGCATTAACCACCTCATCATTGGGGTGTATGAGGTGGCGAAGTACCCATATAATAGCGTTTACAGCCACCGAACTGTCAAGCCTATATGCTTCTTTAGAGATAACATGCACTTCAGGCATATTTATGGCTAAATATTCTGCCATCTGTTGGATGTTATCATTTGTGCGCGATAAGATGGCTATGTCTTGCATCTTAACACCATTTGCTAACAAGTCACGTATGATTACCTCGACTTGTTGCATCATGTTTTGGTCGGCATCGTAAGTTTCGTCTTCAGGCTTTGTCTTGGGTACAATGGTTATTTCAACTCGACCACTATTGCCTTTCCCCTCAGGTACTTCCTGAGCAACATCGGCGTAAGCCTGTAGTATTTGTGCTGCATCTGGTTCGCTGTATTCGGCTATCTTCTCTGCTTCAATTTGTGTAGCAATTTTAAAGAAGGCATTGTTGAATAATACAATGTTGCGTTGCGAGCGGTAATTGGTGGCTAATGATATTACTTTTAGTTTACTTTGAGCTGATGAAAATTGGTTTTCAATGTTGTTCAACAATTGCCAATCGCCTTCACGCCAGCGATAAATGCTTTGTTTAACATCACCTACAATAAGGTTTGCACCTGCTTCGGTTTTACTTAAGCACTCATCAAGGAGCACCTTAAAGTTCTTCCATTGTACAACGCTGGTATCTTGAAACTCGTCAATCATTATATGGGTAAGCTGGGTGCCGGCTTTCTCAAAAACAAAGGGCGTATCGCTTTCGCTAATAAGAGTGTGCAGAAGATACTGAGTATCGCTCAGTAAGAAACGGTTGTTGTCAGTATTGCTTTCGCGCACTTTCTTATCTATTGCTCCTAAAAGTCGCAACTTGTGTAGGTTATCAAGGATTAGCGATGATACTACATAGCGATTCCACTCTTTCTTTCGCTTTTTTTCAGTGTCTTGATAGAAAGGCATAAGTATGTTTTCAACCACTGACACCAGTTGGTCATGTCGTGGTTGATCGCTTTTACGTGTAGCCTTCTTTATCCATTCGCTACTAGCCGTTAGTGCTTTTTGATGTGTTTTGGTGAGCTTGGCCGTTGGCAATATTTGTTCGCGTTGCTTTTGAAAGTAGGAGAGGGTGTTGGCTTTAATTTCACTTTCATCAATACCATGATCGGCAAGCAGTGTATAAAACTGCTCTATAGATTGTTGAACTGCATTTGTAGAGTTGAACCGAATCTTGCGTATGAGTGCAGAATAGTGGTCGAAAAAGCCCTTTTGCGCGAAACGCTTGGCCATGATTTCTTGATGGTCTTTGTAATAATCCTTGTAAATATTATGGCCAAAGCGCTTGATGGTACCAATAACATTCCACCCCTTATCCTCATCTATGTTAGAACGTATAAAGTCAAGTATCCAAGACAGTATCGCATCAGATGTTGTAAGATTTTCTACCAATTCGTCGATGGCTTGTTCCTCTACCATAATGTCGTTAAGATCAACGCGGAAGTTGGCGGTGAGGTCAAGTTCGCGAGCAAGGTTACGAAGAATGGTTTGAAAAAAAGTATCAATTGTCTGTATGCGGAAGTAGCTGTAATGATGGATGAGTTGTGTGAGAGCCATTCCTGCACGGTGCGCAGCCAAGTTTGGTGAGATATCCATATCTGCGCACACTTTTTTCAGATAGCTAGCTGAAGATGGCAGCTGTTTCCAAATGCCGTATAATTGACTTAGAATACGTGCCTTCATTTCTTCCGTAGCCTTGTTTGTAAATGTTACGGCAAGAATTGAGCGATAGCATGTAGGGTTGGCTATCAGCATCTTAATATATTCGGTGGTGAGGGTAAACGTTTTTCCGCTACCCGCGCTAGCTTTATACACGGTGAGCGTATTGGGTACGTTGCCTTTTTGTTTCATGTGTTATTCGTATAGAAAATAATACCAATAAGTGTTGCCGTAAGTGTCTCGCATAGCGTTGCGTCGCACGTCTGGGTTGAGATATTTATTTTCAAGAGTTTGGAAATCTTGAAAATCGGCATCCATTATATTGCTGTGAAAGATAATGGATGGATTGGTACGAAGGTGCGTATAAAGTAACAGGGCTTCGCGATAATGAGTGGGTAATGGTCCATGAACGTCATAAAGTGTGGGTAATATGGCCACAAACGTGTCAATTTTCTTATCTAGCAGCAACGCCATCAGATAATAATCGGTAAATGGGCGTTTGCCAAGATGATGGCGATAAAGATAGTCGAGATAACGATGTGCTCCCATTCGCTGTATAGGGTAGACGCCTATGTGGTGAAATAACTTTCCTTCAGGATAGAAAGCCATGCGTGTGTGTAAACTATCGGGCGTAAGGTTTTGAGCACCTTTTGCTACTGAATAGGTAAATAATTTTTCGGGTAACTCTCCTTTAAGCGATAACGTATAAGCAGTTAGCATGGATAGTGATGGCGAGTTGTTGTTCGCTTGTTTCAGTATATTGAGTGCCTCGTCATATTGTTTTTGACTGAGCAATCGTTCTACCTTCAGTTGTGTGTGAAGAGTTGCAGAACTATTACTAGTAAGACCCGTGAAAAGGAAACCCACCAGCATGATGAGGGTGTTTGATATTATAATGGTTTGTTGGGTATAATGGAACATCGATTTTGTTTCGATGTTGATGCGCATCAAAATAATGATGATTAAAGCATACAGCGTCAAGCTAATAGGCAACATGAATGGCCAAACGCCAAAAGTGTAGCCGTTTGCTTGAAGCTGTATGCCCGTGAGTGCCGCCAATACAATGAATGAAGGCACGTATGATAGTGCATAGAGAATGCTGAATGAACGCAGCAGTCGGCCTACGCCAAACTGTAACAGCGCCAGCAGAATTGTTATAGTGCCTGTTCCTATGATAGGGTGATAGTGTGTGGTGCCTCCCGAGCATAGGTGCTGTGTGAGCATCAAAAGATCCTGCTGATAAATATATAGGTAGAAAAATACGAATGTATAAAATAGTATGGCACACAATGTGCGCACATACAGATTGTTGCTGTTACTGTTTGTATGTGACATTTTAGTTTTTCTTTAACACTACTGCGGAACGTGCAGGAATATAGAGTTTTAACCACTCTTTACGCTCCTTCATATAGAGGGGGTCGTAATTGGTGAGGTGGGTAATGCTGTCGTCGGCCAATCCGTTGCCTCCAAAGACTTTGGCGTCAGTATTCAATACTACGTCGTATGATCCTGTTGGTACGAGGAAACCGTAATCGGTAAATGATTGCGTGGGGTTGAAGTTGAATACGAAGATAAGATTTCCGCGCATATACGCTAATACTTGATCGCCATCGTTATGCCATATTTCCTGAACACGGGTTCGTTGTATGTTTCGTTCGCTCTTCAACACCTTTAGCATTTCGCGGTCAAAATCACCTAAGAAATGATAGTCGAGTTCTTGATTATCAACTAGGTTCCACTGTCGGCGTGCATACTTATGACTCCAGCCGTTGCCTTCACGTGGAAAGTCAATCCATTCAGGGTGACCAAACTCATTGCCCATGAAGTTTAGGTAGCCACCATTGATGGTTGATGCTGTAACCAAACGTATCATTTTGTGCAGGGCGATGCCACGATTAACAACTCCATTTTCATCGCCATGTTTGAAGTGCCAATACATATCGGCATCACACAGACGGAAGATAATGGTTTTATCACCCACCAACGCTTGATCATGACTCTCGCAGTAGCTGATGGTCTTTTCATCGGCTCGGCGGTTTGTCGTTTCCCAAAGAATTGAACTCGGCTTCCACTGCTCGTCGGGTAATTCTTTAATTGTTTTAATCCAAAAGTCGGGTATGTTCATGGCCATTCTATAATCGAATCCATAACCACCGTCGGTAAATTTGGCGGCAAGGCCTGGCATGCCACTAACTTCTTCAGCTATAGTGATAGCATCTTTGTTTACTTCGTGGATAAGTAAGTTTGCTAGTGTGAGGTAACAGATGGCGTTATCGTCTTGATGACCGTTAAAATAGTCTTGATAGCCACAGAAAGCTTCGCCCAAACCGTGACTGTAGTATAGCATTGAGGTTACACCATCAAAGCGGAAACCATCAAAATGGAACTCTTCTTGCCAATATTTACAGTTTGACAGAAGGAAGTGTAGCACCTCATCTTTTCCATAGTCGAAACAGAGACTATCCCAAGCTGGATGTTCATGGCGGTCGCCTGGATAGAAGTATTGATTAGGATCACCAGCAAGGTTTCCTAAACCTTCAATTTCGTTCTTTACAGCGTGACTATGCACAATATCCATAATAACAGCAATACCGTTTTGGTGTGCTGTGTCTATAAGGTGCTTTAACTGCTCAGGTGTTCCGAAACGGCTTGATGCTGCAAAGAAACTACTAACATGATAGCCAAATGAACCGTAGTAGGGGTGTTCTTGAATGGCCATTATTTGAATACAGTTGTAACCATCGGCTATAACGCGTGGTAACACGTTCTCTCTGAACTCATCATAAGTGCCTACTTTCTCTTCATCTTCAGCCATGCCAATATGGCACTCGTAAATTAATAGTGGCGATTTTGTTGCTTTAAACGTTTTTTTCTTCCACTTGTAGGGTTGCTCTGGGTTCCATACCTGTGCAGAAAATATTTTTGTGACATCGTCTTGCACCACACGACGTATCCAAGCTGGTATACGTTCGCCGTGTCCGCCTTTCCAGTATACATGCATTTTGTATAGGTCGCCGTGGCGTAGGTCTTTTTCACGCAGTTTTAGCTCCCAGTTGCCAGTGCCTTCAATGCGGTGTGCTTCATATTTTTCACTTTCTTCCCAGTTGTTGAAATCGCCCACCAAGAATATCTTTGTTGCGTTAGGAGCCCACTCCCTGAACACCCATCCGCGGTTTTTTTTGTGTAAACCATAATAGTTGTGGCCGTTAGCAAAGTCGGAGAGTGTTTTCTTTCCGTTCTTTGTCAGCATGTTTAGCTTCCATTGTGCATGTTCGTGGCGGCCTTTGATTGCTTCCTCAAATGGTTCAAGGTAAGCATCATTGCGCACTATGCCTATATGTTTAGGCTTGGTGGCTTTTTTCACTTCCTTCGTCTTCATAGTGTTGAAAATATGATATTTTTAGTGGTTGATTGTTCTCCTTTGTATTATTTGTTTTCATACCTACGTCCTTTTTCATAATGGCCTGTTTTGGTAATACTCCCGTCTCGATTTTTTTCAACAAATTTTCCGTCGCGGCGGTTGTTGGCATACGCTCCTTCAAAGCGTCGGCCTTCTTTGTCTTCTTCAATGGCTTGGCCGTGTCGTTTTCCGTCTTTATAGGTGCCTTTAAACTTTTCACCGTTGGCATAATGTATAATGACAGTACCGTTCAGTTGTCCTCGTTTAAAGTTTCCGTCATATACATCGCCGTTTTTCTTTGTTAATTTTCCTTTTCCATCTTGTAGGTCATTATTCCATTGACCCACATATATATCGCCATTTTTCCATACATATGTACCCATTCCTTGTTTTGATCCTTCGTTGAAATGGCCTGTATAGCGATCGCCGTTTGCATATTTAAAGATGCCTTCACCAGTGCGTTCGCCCTGTACGTAGGCTCCTTCATAAACGTCGCCGTTTTGGAATTTGTATATACCAGGGCCGTTTTGTATGTCATTGGCCCATTCACCTATGTAAATATCGCCATCAGCATATCGATTTGTTCCCTTTCCCGAGCGCTGGTTGTTTAACCACATTCCATCATATGACGTTCCATCTCCCCAATCGAAGTAACCTTTTCCGCTCTTTTGGTCATCTTTCCAGTTTCCGTCGTAAAAGGCACCGCTAGCAAAGGTGTATTTTCCTTTGCCCGAACGTTTGTCTTGCTCCCAATTGCCTTCATATTTATCGCCGTTATAATAATACATAATTCCATGGCCGTGTTGATAGTCGCGAAACCACAATCCTACGTATTTGTTATTGTTTGAAAAGTAGAAGGTTCCCAATCCGTGCTGTTGGTCTTGAAACCATTCTCCGTCATATTTTTCTCCGTCAGAGAAAGAGTAGATTCCATGTCCCTGTCGTTTCCCTTTTACATATTGTCCTTCGTAAGTGTCACCATTTTTATATAGAGCGCTACCTTTACCTTGCGGTTTTCCTCCTTGCATTTGTCCTTTGTAGGCTCCACCATCTCGTGTAACGCATGTGCCAAGTGTTATTTTTTGTGCAGAAAGGGCTGAAGGGATTAGAGTAAGTATTATGCTGAGTAATTGTATTTTTGTCTTCATTATTATGAAACAATTTTGAGGTTTGTCTTTTACGTAAGCATTTATTATTTGCTTTTATCTCCCAAAATTACTGCTTTTTAATAATATAGCCAAACTAATTTATATTTTTTTCTTTTGTTTTATTTTTTTGACTGTTTTTACTGTTGTTTCTTATTCATGTACAAATAGGGGATGACGTGTGTATTTTGTATCATCTTTCCAAGCCTATTCATTGATAAATATGATTTGTTATTTCGCTCAATGTAAGTTTGTTAAATACGATGTCATAATGGTTTTGAAGGGCGTTCTCTTCCATTAAGAACAATATATTGCCATCTTGGTCTGGTATCATGGTAGAGTAGGCTGAAAGTGTGTCCCTACTTTTATGCGGCTACTTTGTGCAATACGTCCACTGGTAAAGAAGGCACCAGTAACATCGGGCATAAGCTGATAGATGTGTTTTGTAACATCCTCACAATGCCATGTTAGCCCTTCGTCGGTGCTATAATATCGTCCCATCATGATGGGTAAGTCGCGAGTAGAATCCCAATAGCAGATACCTCCTGAGGCACATATCATGAGTATTTCACCTGTTTCGCGGTCAACAACTGTGGCAGCATCGCCATGTCCGCAGTTAAAGTCAGTTGCGATATTGCTACCTCCACGTGCTACAATTTGTTCGTTGGGGCTCCATGTGTTTCCGCCATCGTTGCTTGTTTTCATTACGATGTCAAGATGGTGTCCCCAACCAATATCTGTGCCATGGTAGCGATGATCGGCGAAGGCAATGACTTTTCCTGATTTGCATTGTGCAATAGCGGGTATACGATATTGTGCTGCATGTTTGTTAAAAAGCAGCTTTGAAGAGAATGTAGGCGAATAAACAGTAAGTTTTCCGTTGATTTCTCTCACGCGATAAGTTTGTCCTTTCTTTGTTTTGAAACTCAGTGTCTTGTCATTATAACGCATAACACATTGTTCGCCTGATCCTGAATGGATAGTTGCTTGTGATAGCACTCCATTGTTCCATGTAATGCCAACCGTGAAGTTGCCCCGAGTACGCAAACCTTCAACGTTACCTTCTGTCCAAGCATCAGGCAATGCAGGTAGCAAATGAATGAACCCCATGTGACTTTGTAGTAACATTTCGGTAACACCTGCCGTACCTCCGAAGTTGCCGTCAATTTGAAACGGTGCGTGTGTGTCCCATAGGTTGTCTAGAGTTCCATTTTGTAGTAAGTTTGAGTATAACTTATAGGCATGGTTGCCATCATGTAGACGGGCCCATTGGTTCAGTTTCCATCCCATTGACCAACCTGTAGCGCTATCGCCCCTGTGTTCTAACACTATGCGCGATGCGTGAGCCAACTCGGGTGTGGTGATGGGGGAGATTGTGTGCCCAGGGTGTAAGCCAAATAAATGGTTTACGTGTCTGTATTGGTCATTGGGGTCGTCTATATCGTTTGACCATTCCATTAGTTGGCCATACCGTCCTATTTTATACGGAGCAAGATGTTTAAGCGCTTGCTCCCATACATGGCGGTCTTTTGTATCGCGTCGTAGTAATTTACTGGCCTCGATCGCATCCGATAATATCTCGCGCACTATGGCATGCGCAAAGGAGGCTCCCTCGTCTATCGGGCCATGTTCGGGCGATGTTGATGGTGTAGCAGTATAGATGCCGTCATCTCGTTTCCATAAATAATCGGCAGCAAAGTTGGCGCTGTTCTTAATAATGTCGTAAGCCTCATGTTCTAAAAATTTTCGATCACGGGTGTAATCATAGTAATTCCAGAGATGAGTAGCGAGCCATGGTCCTGCAAAAGGAGAGAAGTTCCACGACATATCTTCGCTTGATAATGGAGAAGTAAAACCAAAAATGTTTGCAGAAACTGATGTTGTCCATCCGCGTGTCCCAAAATAAGATTTTGCAGTGACCTTTCCTGGCTTTATAAGGGTGCGTATGAATGAGAAAAGCGGTTTTTCACATTCGCTGAGGTTTGTTTGACAGGCAGGCCAGTAATTCATCTGTAAATTGATGTTCGTGTGATAATCTATGCGCCACGGACCATCTACGTTGTTGTGCCATAAATCTTGAAGATTAGCAGGCATATTACCAGGGCGCGATGAAGCAATCAGAAGATAGCGTCCAAACTGATAATAAAGTTGCTCAAGATAGAAGTCGGGAGCATCGCCTTTTTTGTAATTTGCTAGTCGTTGTGTAATAGGAATATCTATGAAATTTGTTGAAGCATTGTTGATGTTTAATTTCACACGATTAAAGAGGCTGGAATAGTCGGCATAATGCTCTTCGTATAGCGATTTGTAGCCCTTCTTTGTTGCTAGGTCTATCCACGATTTTGTAGTGTTAATAGGGTCAACACCCACATATGCTGTAGCGTCGTCAAAATTGGGGTCGTAGTTGGGCTGATAGTCGGTATCGGCGCGCTGATGATAAATACAACCTCATCGGCTCCTGTTACTGTTATCTTTTCGTTTTTATTGTTGATAGTGCCGCCTTTAGGAATAGCTTTCATGCAGATGCAGTATTGCATGCTGTTATTATCGAGACGTGCATTCCATAATAATGCATCGTTACCGTTTGTATACATAGTGCCCTCTGATACAGGTTTTTTCGCATATGATAGCACAAGGTTTTGTTTTCCTTTTTCCGAGGCGGAAAATCGTATTACTAACACATTTGCTGGATAACTAACAAAATATTCGCGTCGATAATGAATACCATCTTTATTAAAGGTAACTGTTGCTAAAGCTGAGTCTAATGACAATGAACGTCGATAGTTCTTCATGCCAACCTCGCTTAATCCTGTTTCAATATACAGCTCTCCTGCTGTAGTGAAACTTCCAAAACGAAAAGGTTCCTCTGCTTCTGTTTCATAGGGCACTACGCTATTAAAGTTATTGCGTGTAAGCAGTTCTGCGCGTTTATGGTCGTTGTCGGTGAAGGCTTTTCTGATATCACTGATGATATGCGCCGATGCTTTGTTTACATCCCAATAATAACGTGCTCCTTTGCTGGTATTAGGGCCGCCACGCCACAACGTCTTTTCGTTTAATGTCAGACGTTCGGCCGCCACAGATCCCATTACATTGGCACCTATTGAACCATTGCCTATGGGAATCGATTTTTGCTCCCACTCTTCATCAGAATTCTTAATGGCGTCGCCTGCGGATATAGGCTTCTTGTCGCCCTTCTTAATATCAGGCTTTCCGCCATACCAAGTTGCTCAGCCCTGTAGGGTTGTAGGAGTGTCGAACCAATAATTTAGCCCTTGCTGAGCTATTGCAGCTGTGTGTAAAAATGTCATCAGAGCAACAATGTAGAGAAGTCGTTTAAGCATATAATAAAATGGTTGTTTTTGATTAGTATTTAATAGCTATTGTTTTGATAAAGTCGTTATCAATGCTATAACTGTTTGTATAAGTAAGATAGTGGTTTGATTTATATTTATTATATTGACACAACATTACAGGTTTTTCTTTAATTATGCAAGTTTTTTACTTATGCTTACGTATTTAATTCGTTAAGATGCTATTGCACGACTTAAAAAACCATGAAAAACTTGTAAAAAACAAATAAAAAGTTTGTAGGCCAAAAAATAATAATTAACTTTGCATGTATTCATCAATAAAGCGTTGAGCTAAATGAGACAATTAAAAATAACCAAATCGTTTACAAATCGAGAGAGCGCCTCTCTTGATAAATATCTTCAAGACATAGGCCACGAGCCACTTTTGTCATTAGATGAAGAGGTGGAATTGGCACGCCGTATAAGAGAAGGTGATGATAAAGCCCTTGAAAAACTTACGCGTGCAAACCTCCGATTTGTTGTCTCAGTGGCAAAACAATATCAAAACCAAGGCCTTAGTCTTCCTGATCTTATAAATGAAGGTAATCTTGGGCTGATAAAGGCTGCAAGAAAATTTGATGAGACACGTGGCTTTAAATTTATCTCATATGCGGTATGGTGGATAAGACAAAGCATTATGCAAGCAATTGCTGAACAAGGTCGTTCGGTGCGTTTACCACTAAACCAAGTTGGGTCAGTAAATAAGATAAATAAGGTGTTATCGAAGTTTGAACAAGAAAACGAACGTTGCCCTAGTGTTGAAGAGATTGCTGCTCGTGCTGATATGCCTCAAGAAAAGGTTGAAGAGGTGATAAAGGCCGATACCAAACAGGTATCTATGGATGCACCTTTTCATGATGGCGAGGGTAGTAGTTTGCTTGACGTGCTTACAAATGATGATACTCCTGATACTGACGCTGAATTGTTGAAACAATCGTTGAAAGAAGAGTTGGCCTTGGCCTTGAATGCTCTGAACGAGCGTGAACGCAATGTGATAAGTGCTTTCTATGGTTTGGGAGAACCAGAACTTACTATGGATGAGATAGGCAAAAAGTTTGGGCTCACTCGTGAACGAGTTCGCCAAATACGTGAACGTGCTTTGCGCCGATTACGTCAGAATACGCAAAACAAAGCATTGCGCGCCTATTTAGGAAAATAGAATAAAGGAAACAAAACAATATGAAATTTAAAACACTGTTATTTATTTTGGCGGCATTGGTTGCCACTACTACGCTTTATGCAGCTGGCAAGAAAACACGTGTATATGTGTATGGCTTTGCTGCATCATTTAACGACTCTATCGTTTATTTTACTGATATACAAACGCTCGATTCGGCTACTATTGCTTCAAAATCAGGTTTCCTGTACGGACGCGATAATTATTCGTATCAGTTACGCGACTATCTGAAAGGTCATGCCTGTGCTACTCCTACTTGCATTACCACCTTTTCTGTAAAGCGCAAAGATATAGAAAAGAAATATGTGTCACTGAAAAAGAAATATGCCAACGGTAAGTATATCGTGAAGCATGTTACACCATCTGAGTTTGCTTATACCGTTATCAGTCCAGATGAAGATATGGATGTTGATATGCTGACCAAGGCAGAGCGTAAAGCCATAAAGCAGAAAAATAAGCAAGAAATGAAAGAACAAAAGGCTAAGGCTAAAGCTCGAAAGCGTGAGGCCAAGCATGGCGCACCTGCTTCTGCCGAGCCTCTATCAAAGAACGAATAATATATACATACGTCGCCTTATAGCTTTTTACCCTATAAGGCGACATTGGTTTTAGGGCATCTTTATAGAAAAAACGTTTCTTTATTGAATAATGAAGTAATAATGGTCTCGACGCAACAATATGTTTTCCGTATTGCCGAGTTTTATGTCGGCATCAACTTCGTCAATAGCGATGTAAATGGGTTGCAACTCATTCCATCGTTTCGCCCCTTTTTGATGCAACAGGAGCACCTTCAGACTGTGCATGTCTCTCATAACCTAATGTTCTCGTTGACCGTTGATGATACATTACGGCCCATACCTAAAGAGCAGCGAGAGCGTATACGTACCTTCGATACTGGCAATGGCGACACAATTGTTGATTTACTGCCTGACGGTGGATATCAATACATCATAAAAGACATTCATCAGCGACCATGTTGCTTGTTACAAACCGACAAGCATTTTACGACCTGTCGCTGTGCGTTGAATGGCAACAACGCCATGCGTAGCTTTGGCTTGAATAACGCACTTATGTTAGTATTTGCTTTCAATGGTTGTAAAAATAATACATTGCTAATACATGCCTCATTGGTTCGTCATAAGGGATACGGCTATGCTTTTATTGCTAAAAGTGGAACAGGTAAAAGCACACAAGTTAGTATGTGGCTAAAGCATATTCCTAATTGCGACTTGATGAACGATGATAATCCCATTGTGCGCATTATTCATAATAAGGCATATATATATGGTAGCCCTTGGAGTGGAAAAACACCATGTTATCGTGATGTTAAAGCACCCTTAGGGGCCATCACACGAATTGATCGTGCTTCTGTAAACAGTGTTGATACGTTACGTCCTGTAGAGGCTTTTGCCTCATTGTTACCCGCTTGTTCATCGATGAAGTGGGACAAGGACATTTTTAATGATATCTGTACAACAGTAACCCGAATTATTGAAGTCACACCGCAGTATGTGTTACACTGTCGTCCCGATCGAGAGGCTGCTGAAGTGTGTGCCGCAACTATTGTAGTAAGAGATGAAAGAAATACAGATGCGGAATGCTGAGCTCATTCCTGAAATAATACAACTGCTGAACGAGGGACATACCATTACGCTTAAATTAAAAGGTTATAGCATGCGTCCCTTCTTAGAAAGTAATCGTGATAAAGCTCTCATCACCAAAGCTATAAATATAAAGAAGGGCGATGCCGTATTGGCCGAAATATCTGAAGGCTTTTACGTCTTGCATCGCGTTATAAAGATACAGGGTGATGATGTTACCTTGCGTGGCGATGGAAATTTGACAAATGAATATTGCAAACGTAGCGATGTTAAGGGTTTTGTGGTAGGCTTTTATCGTAAGGGGCGTACCACAATAGAAAAAACCAATAGTGTAAAATGGCTACTATATTCTTGGCTATGGATGATGCTGTCTCCGGTCCGTCGCTATTTGTTGGCTTTCCATCGGCATATCTGGTTACGACTCTTTCCAGTGAAATAGACTTAGCTTCAAATTTTAGTATATTAGTATAAGAAAAAAATAATGCACATATATGAAAACAAAAAACGGTTTTAACCTACGCAATGTGTGTGGTGAACACATCGTAGTGGCTGAAGGAAAAGAAAATATCGACTTTAGCAACATCATCAGCATGAATGAGACAGCTGCCTTTTTGTGGCAACACATTCAAGGCTCTGCTTTTGAGGTGGCTGATATGGTGAAGTTGTTAACCGATGAATATGATGTAGATGTCGCTACGGCAGAGGCCGACTGTGCCACATTGCTTGACCAATGGGTAAAGGCTGGCATTATTGAAGCTTAAGTGCTTATACTGCATTTCTAAAAAAACTTTAAATGGAAGAAATATTAAAAGCTTTTCCCTCGCTTACTGCTACGCAGATTGAGCAGTTTCATGCTCTTTTGCCTCTGTATAAAGAGTGGAATGAGAAGATAAATGTAATATCGCGTAAAGATATTGACAACTTGTATGCACATCACGTGCTACATTCATTAGCTATTGCACAATATATAAGATGGAAGCCTGGTACCCAAATTCTTGATTTTGTAACGGGAGGTGGTATCCCTGGCATACCTTTGGCTATTATGTTTCCTGAATGTAATTTCAAAATGATAGATGGCACAGGCAAAAAAATAAAGGTAGTAAACGCAGTGGCTCAAGCCATAGGGCTAAAAAATGTAGAGGCCGTTCACCTACGTGGTGAAGAAGAAAAAGGTAAGTTCGACTTTGTTGTAAGCCGAGCCGTAATGCCCTTACCCGACCTCGTAAAGATAGTGCGAAAAAACATCTCTACCAGTCAGCGTAATGCTTTGCCCAATGGTCTTATCTGTTTAAAAGGCGGCGATCTAGTGGCTGAAACTCAGGCCTTTAAAAACAAAGTACAACTCACGCCTATTTCACAGTGGTTCGACAACGAATGGTTTAACGATAAGCATCTTATATATTTACCGCTATGATGAAAATACAGAAATTTGTTTGTAACATGTTTCAAGAAAACTGTTACGTGGTGAGTGACGATAGCCAGCAGTGTGTTATCATTGATTGTGGAGCACTTTATCCAGAAGAGAGTCTGGCCATTATTAGTTATATAAAAGATGCAAATCTCACACCTGTGCATCTCCTATCTACACACGGACATTTTGATCATAACTGCGGTAACCATGACATATATCAGCAATTTGGCATTAGCCCTGAGGTGTCGTCACAAGATGAAAAGCTCATCAATAACCTCGTGCTACAGGCTCAAAGCTTGGCCAATATTCAATATGATGTTCCTGCAACACCTGTAAGCCACTTCTTTAGAGATGGCGAGGTAATCGAGTTTGGTACACATAAGTTAGAGGTGGTAGCTACCCCTGGGCATACCCGAGGTTCTGTATGCTTCTTATGCCGAGATGAGAAGGTAATGTTCAGTGGCGACACTTTGTTCCGCCATTCAATTGGACGCACCGATCTTCAGGGTGGAAGTATGCTGCAAATTATCCAGAGCTTGCGCATGATGGCACAGATGCCTGATGATATTCAAGTATTACCTGGACATGGAGAACCAACCTCCATAGGTGAAGAGTTGGCACACAATCCGTATATGGATAGGTAAGATGATACAATCAAACAACGAAAGTGAACATCTACGCCAGAAATGTATCTTAGGTATTGATCCTGGTACTAACGTCATGGGGTATGGATTGCTTCAAGTCAGTGGCAATAAGGCATCGCTGCTGGTCATGGGTGTGATAGATATGCGAAAAAGTAGTGATCCATATTTACGCCTTGGCCATATTTTTGAACGTGTGCAGGGAATAATTGATGCCTACAAACCTGACGAGATGGCAGTAGAAGCACCCTTCTTTGGAAAAAATGTTCAGTCAATGTTGAAGTTAGGGCGCTCGCAAGGTGTAGCCATCGCGGCAGCTGTGCAACGAGGATTGACGGTGCACGAATATGCGCCCATGAAGATAAAAATGGCGCTTACGGGCCAAGGTCAAGCATCTAAAGAACAGGTAGCGGCCATGTTGCAACGCTTGCTGAAAATAGATGCCGCTGAGATGCCCAAATACATGGATGCTACCGATGCTCTTGCTGCTGCCTACTGCCATTTTATGCAGATAGGCAAACCAGAAACACAAACACATTACAGAGGATGGAAAGATTTCCTCATAAAAAATCAAAATCGCGTATGCAAAAAGTAATAGATATAAAGGCAGGTATAGCACGAATGCCAGAATGGCGAATGAAAACCCCTGTCGATTTTCAATTGCTTACCAACGAGCATCTTGCCATCGTAGGTCCAAATGGTGGTGGCAAAACAATGTTTGTTGATATGCTTACGGGGCGGCATCCGCTTTTAGGTGATAATCCACGCTATTGTTTTGCTAAAGGTGGTAGCAATCGTCTCTCTGATAATATTAAATATATAGCTTTTCGTGATACCTATGGTGGTGATAATGATCGCACATATTTTCTGCAACAGCGATGGAATCAAATCGAGATTGCTGCCTCGACAATGACTGTGGGACAGAAACTTGAAGAGGCCTACCGCCTTGCTGGAGACGATACACCAGAACGCCAACTGTTGCGACAGCAAATATATAGTCTGTTTCATCTTGATGCATTGCTCGAAAAATATGTTATACTATTGTCGAGTGGTGAACTGAGAAAAATGATGTTAGCATCGTGCATCTTTGCCGCGCCTCAAGTGCTTATCATTGATAATCCTTTTATAGGCCTTGATACAGAAACGAGAGACCAGCTTAAGCTATTGTTAGAAGAGATGGCACATAGTGGGCGTTTCCAAATTGTGCTTGTGTTGAGCAAATGTGATGATATTCCTAACTTCATTACCCATGTAGTAGAGGTTCGTAACATGATTGTGCGGCCGAAGGTTTCTTTAGATACATTTCTTCAACAGCAAAAAACGTTACCAAGCCATGTGTTATCTGCTGAAAAAACTCAAGCCATAGTTAATATGACCTATGCTAACCCTTCTTATGATGTGCAAGAAGTGGTGAACATGAATAAAGTGACGATACGATATGGCGAACGCACTATCTTAAAAAACCTAGACTGGATTGTGCGTAATGGCGACTGTTGGGCGTTATCAGGACAGAATGGTGCGGGAAAGTCAACGCTACTTAGCTTGGTGTGTGCCGATAATCCGCAAAGTTATGCTTGTGATATTTCGCTCTTCGGAAAGAAACGCGGTAGTGGTGAAAGCATTTGGGATATAAAAAAACATATAGGATATGTTTCGCCCGAGATGCATCGAGCTTATCATCGTCCTGTTCCTGTTATTGATATTGTGGCTAGCGGATTAAACACACGTAGCTGCCTCTCGATAAAGGCATCGGCAACACAAAGGCCTATCTGTTTGTTTTGGCTTGATATTTTAGGCATAGCCAACAAGGCAGATGTCAGCTTTTTGAAACTATCAAGTGGTGAACAACGTTTGGTGTTGTTAGCGCGCGCTTTCGTCAAAGACCCACAACTGCTTATTCTTGATGAACCTTTGCATGGTCTTGACGATTTTAACCGCCGATTGGTGAAAGACGTAATCAACGCCTTTTGCAGCCGCAAAAATAAAACCTTGATGATGGTAACACATTATCACGCCGAATATCCTGAATGTATTCAGTATACAAAAATGCTGATAAGGAACAAATAAAAAATGTATATTTTATGAAAAAGTTGGTAATCACATTGGTGCTTTCATGCTTGTTTGCAGTAAACAGTATGGCACAAGAAATTTACAAAGAAGTGGTAAATATGAAAGCTGATGTTGAACGAGTAATGAACGACACCACGCTAAATATAGAAACCCGAAAAATAGCATGTTTCAAAAACGATGCTCTTTACTATCTACTTGAAAGGGCCAGTGAGGAAGAAATGTTCAGCGAGTATCTTTTGGGTTCTCAGGCTAACGCTATGATCGACTTTGTTAATCTGTACGTAAAGCGCCTTGCTGCTGAAAAGAAAAAGAAAAACAAAGATATCATCATGGCAACATTTAAAAATGCCTCTACTGCCAATCCGCTCTTTGATGATCCTGATAAAGAATTGGTGTATGGCTATGTTGATAATGATAAATACATTACGCAGTTTTCAATCGATACTGATTGGGAAAAGGCGTTGAAAGCTGTGAAATAGTGTGACATTATTTTCTGAAACTATTTATATTGATACCACGACTACCAACTTCTTATGTAGTCGTGGTATTGTGTCTTAACTTAAAATAAAAACTAATGATGAACCTCTTTAAACATGTAACGCGACAAGCAGTGGCTTTATTCGCTTTTCTCACACTAAATTTAAATACTTATGCTGCCGAAGTAGTGTATCGGATTGTAGAATATAATAAAACAACGGGTGAATATATATTAGCAGCAAGCGGACAAGTGCCCCAATATTCGTGGGCATATTTTGAAAACGATTTTGGATCCACTACGGGTAATCGTTACAACCAGATACCACGCAACCGTAAAGCTACGTTATATCTTGAGGGCTGGAAGGGATGTACCATTAAAAATATTACGTTTAGTATGTGTTCAAATAGTAAAGCAGGACAAGTGGGCTTCTCGGTATGTAACGAGGAAACAGCGCTTTATACAATGCATCCAACCGAATTTGCTGATGATGCTTGGTTCGGTCAATGGGTTTCGAAAGACCTTGGGGTATATGTTGATGTAACACAGCCTGTAAAAGCCACAGCATTTACTACTGATGAAAGTAGTATCGTGATACAAGGTGGTACAAAAGAAGGCTCGGTTTATATCAATGCCATTACTATCGACTATGACGAGGCTACAGGTATGACACTCGAGTCGCCGTTAGGATGGACTTATGAAAAACTTGAAAAGAAAAGCACACTTAACGATGGTGACGAGGTGATGATTTTCCGTAACGGATGTGCTGCTAGTGATATCGATGGCATTGAAACATCGCATTATCTTGATGCTACTCCCTTGTCATCTACCACCGACGTTACAAATCCCTATGTATTGTGTTTCACACTGAATAAGGTTAAAGGTGAAAGTCTGTGGACTATGAAAAATCAATATGGACGCATTTTAGGTGCTACAGGTAAACAAGCTTTGGCCTGGAATGAAGGCTGCACACGCTGGAGCATCAATCTTGGTTATGATGGTGCTACTATTACAAACGAAAACCCAACATACGGAACCATACGTTATAATACGCCTGTTGAAAGCTATGCTCGTTTTAACGTTTATACTTCTACCTCACTGCCGTTGCCATTCCTTTATCGTAAGGTAAAACAACTCAGCCCTGTATGCTCGCAGTCGATAGTGTTTGATAAATCAGAAATGACCGTAAATATAGCTGAGGGACACATCGCTCTTAAACCTACATTGTCGCCTGCCCAGACCACAGACAAACGTATGATATGGACAAGTAGCAATGAAAGTGTGGCTAATGTAAACGGTGGCTTTGTTACACTATCTGCCCCGGGCATAACTACTATCACAGCCAAAACAAAGGATGGAGGAGCTGAAGCTAGCCTAACATTAACGGTTACAGAAGCTACAAACATTTCTTCTATGGTTAACAAAGTTTCTTCTAAGCAGCCTGTTCGAAAAATATTAAATGGTCATCGTGTGGTGATTGTGAACCAAAAAGGACAATATGAAATGAATGGGTTGAGATTATAATTTATATACTAAAGTATAAACTAAGCGAATCGAGTAGGAAAAAAGTAAAACCGTTTTCTTCCTACTCGATTTTTTTATTTTTCTTCTGTGATATGTTATTGACGTTTTTGTATATTTATACGAAAATGTTGAATATTTATACACATCGACGTTTTACATTATCTAACTATATTATTCACCGATTTGTTACAATTTGAAAGCATTTGAAGATGTTTTTCTTACACTTTTTCTTCTTGATACCATCTCTAAGAGAAAGGGCCCATTTCACGTTGTGATATGCCTCATATTACAGGCTAATATGCAGCAAATCACAGTGTGAAAGCAATGCTTTCAGATCGTAATTTGATGGGTTTTAAAGTAAGTTTTCAAAATGAATATTTATACATAAATTTCAGTTCGTTTTGACACATAAATCATATTAAGTTCTGCATTGTTTTTATGTAAAAAGGATGATCTTTTATATATATAACCACTATATTGGGAGAAATAAAAAAGCGTATAGATTTAAAAAATATCTATACGCTTTTTTATTAAGTATATTGGAACGTTTGATGAACGTGCCGAATATTATTAATGGTTGGGATGGGGCCTTTAGAGGTTATTGAAGTCGACCACTTCTTCTGTCGTACGTTGGTTGTGGTGTTTCTCCTCGCCTCCTGTTGTTGTATTATTGTTATGAATGGGTTCTCCCGATTCGTTTAGTATAATTTCATCATCGATAGCAATACTGTCAGTATCAAGTGTGTCGCGCTTGGCGTGCGTTACATAGCTGGCACAGTTGTACATGTTATAAGTAATGGCATCGTCTTTTGGCTTGCCAAACTTGGCGTGATACTTGCTGAAACTTGGATCGTTTAATACCGACTCGACAAAGTAGCCACACAGGGGCAATGCTGTACGACTGCCTTGACCCAAGGCGCCTGTGCGGAAGTGTATACAACGATACTCGCCACCTACCCATGCACCAACAACGAGCTTCGGACTTACAGCCATAAACCATGCGTCAGAGTGGTTGTTTGAGGTACCTGTTTTGCCACCCCAGTCGGTGTCGCGGTGCTTGCCAACAAATCCACCGAAACTCATTGAAGTGCCGCCAGGCTCGCGCATACCGCCCATGAGCAACTGTTGCATAAGGAATGCACTGCGGTAGGGTATGGCTTGAACTGTGTTGGGAGCACTGGTATATACTTCACGACCATCTTTGTCAACGATACGTGTTACTACAGTGGGGTCGTGGTGGCGGCCGTCATCGGCTACAGTGCAGTAGGCATTTGCAAGCTCCAAGAGGTTGATGTCGCTAGAACCTAATGCAAGTGATGGATTGTTGTCAAGCGGACTCACTATACCCATCTTATGTGCGGTATCGATAATGCGCGCTATACCCATTTCTTGGCCCAAACGCACTGCAATTGAGTTGATGCTTCGTGCAAAGGCTCCCTTTAGAGGTATCGAGTCGCCCGAGAAACTACCGTTGGCATTGGTTGGTGTCCATAACACTTCCTGCTGTTTTGCCTTATCGTATACAGGCATACTGATGTATTCGTCGCGGCGCTTATCGCAAGGTGTAAGGCCTTGATTCATGGCTTCAGTATAGACAAAGAGTTTGAAGGTGGATCCAGGCTGGCGCATAGCGGTAACCTTGTCATATTTCCACGAGCCAAAGTCGATGTCGCCCACCCATGCCTTTACGGCTCCTGTTTGAGGTTCCATTGCAACGAAGGCACAATGCATGAAGTGTACCATGTATCGAATAGAATCCATGGTAGAAACTTCTTTTTCAATATACCCATTGTCGTAATCGAACAACTTTACTTTATGAGGCTTGTTCAAGTAATATTCAACAGAGTCGGGGTCGTTCGGAAACTTATTTGTCAAGTATTTGTAAACAGGCTGTCGCTTGGCTATTCCTTCAATAAAGCCTGGGATAACGTGGCGACTTTCGTCTTGCCAAGGATCTTCTTTGCCCCAGTGGTTATTAAAGTTGCGCTGTATGATTTTCATCTGCTTGTTGGCAGCTTGCTCTGCATAGGTTTGCATTTTAGAGTCGAGCGTAGTATATATTTTTAATCCCGAACTATACAAGTCGTATCCGTTATCATGACACCAATCTTTGAGGTAAGTGGCCAAATACTCGCGAAAGTAGAGAGCCTCGCCATCATAGTTGCTTTCAACACTATAGTCGAGCTTAATAGGAAGTGAGCTTATCGAATCGTATTGCGCACGGTCCAAATCACCATGCGACATCATTCTGCTTAAAACAATATTGCGGCGTTTTAGGCTGTTTTCAGGATGAGAAATGGGATTGTAATAGGTAGTTGCCTTCAACATTCCTACGAGGATGGCAGCTTGATCTGTTGTAAGCTCGCTAGGCTTGATGCCAAAATATGTTTTACATGCCGTTTTGATGCCAAATGCATTTGAACCAAAGTCGACAGTATTAGCGTACATAGTAAGAATTTCTTTTTTGCTGTGACATGACTCAAGCTTTAAGGCAATAATCCACTCTTTACTTTTCATAATGAGCATGCGAACGCCCGGAATATAGCCTAAAAGTCCTGTAGAATATTGGGTGCGAACACGGAACATGTTCTTGGCTAACTGCTGTGTAATGGTTGATGCACCACGGGCATCATGATGTACCAGCATATCTTTTGCAGCAGCAAACATACCTGTTACATCAATGCCAATATGATGGTAGAAACGCTCGTCTTCGGTGTCAACAAGCGCCTTCCAAAAAACAGGATTTACATCTTCATACTTAACGGGCGTACGATTCTCGTTAAAAAATTTACCGATAAGTTTGCCATCAGCGCTGTATATTTCAGAAGCTTGAGGGGTGGCGGGATGTTTTATTTGTGAGAATCCAGGACTTTTGCCGAACAGCCAAAGAAAGTTAATGTCAACCATCCCGAGATAGAGAACGAAACATACAATGGCTGAAGCAATGCCTACAGCTGTCTTGGTGTACCATGCTCGACCTTGGTATAATTTTTTGTACCAAGACCAGAAGGCGCAAACCTTTTGCCAACACTTGTTGAGAATGTCTTTGATTTTATCCATAATAATACGTTTTGACATACAAGATTATGCATGTCGGTTTATTGATTATGAGTTTATTCTTTGTTTGAGACAGCCCACGCTATGTAGGCCTGTCTAACGTTACAAAGTTACAATTTTTGATGTTACTTACCTAATACTTTCGATATAATTTATTATTTCTTTAACATTCTGTGGCGAAAACCATTTCACTGTTTCGTCTTTCTTGTACCATGTAAGTTGTTTTCGACAATAGCGACGCGTGTTACTTTGTATCTTATAGATGGCTTCATCGACTGTGGTATGACCGTCGAAGTGTTCGAACAGTTCCTTATACCCCACTGTGTTTAATGCATTAAGGTTTCTATAAGGATACATGCGTCGAGCCTCATCAATAAGGCCCTGGTCAACCATTTTTAAAACACGTTGATTGATGCGGCTATATAGCACATCTCGTTCAGCCCGTAACCCAATTTTTATGATTTTAAAAGGACGCTGCTTGATGGTATTGGTGCGGAAAGAAGAATAGGTTTTACCTGTAGAATGGCATATCTCTAAGGCATGCACTACTCGTCGAGGATTGTTTTTGTCAACAATAGCCCAATGCTCGGGATCAAGCGTCCTAAGTTCTTCGACAAGGGAAGACAGTCCTTCCTTTTCTAGGCGCTCTTTCATTTGTAAACGTATTTTGTCAGTAACGGTAGGAATATCGTCAATGCCATTGCACACAGCATCAATATACATCATGCTACCGCCACTAAGGAGCGCTATGTCTGAATGTATGAACAATTGGCCTATCAATTCCAGCGCATCTTGCTCATACATGGCTGCGCTGTAATACTCGTTAATATGATGATTTCCTACAAAATAATGGCGCACACGCTGTTGCTCGGCAAGTGTAGGAGCTGCCGTGCCGACAGGTATTTCAGAAAATATTTGCCGAGAATCAGCATTAATAATTGGAATGCTGAAATGCTCGGCAATATTTATACTAGTTTCTGTCTTTCCAATGCCCGTAGGGCCTAAAATGACAATAAGTGTCTTCATTTAACGGATAATGCCCCGTTTTGATGATTCAACAAAATCGATGATATATTGTATCTCTTTTGTTATTTCAAGTGTGTTCTTAATTTCGGCAAGACCTTCGGCCATAATCCCTTTTGAATAGAGCTTGCGGTAGGCATTATGAATAAGGTCTATCAGGTCGTTTGAGAAACCACGACGACGTAAGCCGACAAGGTTTAAACCACAATATTTGGTGGGCTCTTTACCTGCAATAATAAAGGGCGGAATGTCTTGGCTAAAACGGCAACCTCCCTGTATCATTACGTATCCACCAATATGGCAGAACTGATGACAAAGAACGTTGGCACTGATAATGGCATTGTCGTCGATAGTTACCTCGCCAGCAAACTTCGTCGAGTTGCCAACAATAATGCCATTGCCTAACACGCAATCATGGGCAATGTGTACACACTCCATCAGCAGGTTGTTGCTGCCTACAATGGTTGTGCCTTTTGAGGCTGTGCCTCGCGAAATGGTAACGTTTTCACGTATACTGTTATTGTTGCCTATTTCACAGGTGGCATGTTCTCCCTTAAACTTTAAGTCTTGGGGTTTAGTTGAAATGCTAGCACCAGGGAAAAACTCGTTGTTATTTCCAATACGGGCTCCGCAATGAACCGTTACACTGTTAAGAAAATGATTGTTATCACCAATAACGGTGTCTTTGTCTATACAGCAAAACGGACCAATTATATTGTTGTCACCGAGTTTAGCTTCTGGGTGAACATAAGCTAATGGACTGATTGTGTTCATATATAACCTATTATTTGTTCTTTACTATCTGTGCTGTAAATGTGGCTTCAGATACCACATGGTCGCCAACAAACACGTATCCCTTCATAGATGAAATACCGTGGCGTATGGGCGAAAGAAGGTCAACCTTAAATAGGAGCGTATCACCAGGCACTACCTTTTGGCGGAACTTTACATCGTCGATCTTCAAGAAATATGTCGACCAACGCTCGGGTTCTTCAACAGTGTTCAAAACCAACAAACCACCACATTGTGCCATAGCTTCAATCTGTAAAACGCCTGGCATTACTGGCTCTTGGGGAAAGTGACCTTGGAAGAAGGGCTCATTAGCAGTTATATTTTTAACACCGATAATGCTTGTAGCACCTAAGGCAATAACCTTATCAACCAACTGCATAGGGTAGCGGTGGGGTAACAGTTCGCGTATGCGAATGTTATCCATTAGTGGTGCTTCGTTCGGATCGTAGATGGGAGCCTGAATTTCGTGTTTGCGAATCTCTCGACGCATCTGACGGGCAAACTTGTTGTTGATAGTATGGCCTGGGCGAGTAGCAATAATGCGACCTTTTATGGGTTTGCCAATAAGAGCCATATCGCCAATGATGTCAAGCAATTTATGACGTGTGCACTCATTTTCCCATACAAGAGGCTTGTGCTGAATATAACCCATCTTTGTGGCATCCATATGAGGCACTTTCAAGAAATCGGCAAGCTGGTCAAGACGCTCTTGGGTGGTTTGACGCTCGTATATAACAATGGCATTGTCTAAGTCGCCACCTTTTATAAGATTAGCCTTAAGTAAAGGTTCAATGTCACGAACAAATACAAAGGTACGAGCGGGTGCTATCTCTGTGGCAAAATCATGAATCTTATCAAGGGTAGCAAACTGGCTGTTGATGAATTTAGAGTTGAATGAGCACATCGTGGTCAAGCTAAACTCTTCATCTGGCAAAATGGTAATGCAAGAACCTGTTTCTTCATCTTTAACCTCAATTTTGTGACGAATAATGTACCAGTCTTTGGGAGCATTAAGCTCTTCAATACCTATCTCGTTTATCTTGTTGATATACAAGGCAGCGCTACCATCTAAGATTGGGAATTCAGGACCGTTAACCTGAATAAGGCAGTTATCAATACCCATGGCATAGAGAGCGGCCAAACCATGTTCAACAGTAGATACGCGGATATCGCCTTTTCCTAATACTGTGCCTCGTTGGGTGTCTACCACGTTTTCTGCAATTGCATCAATGATAGGCATACCGTCAAGGTCAATACGCTGTATTTTGTAACCAAAGTTCTCGGGGGCAGGGTTGAACGTTACCGTCAAGCTCAGACCTGTATGTAAGCCTTTTCCGCAAAGCGAAAAACTGCCCTTCAGCGACATTTGTTTTAACTTATTCATATCATAGAACGCGCATTTTGTTGCACGCTGTTTTAATTGTTAATAATTATTCGGGCTTTTAGAGGCTCGATTTCTCTTTTTTCAACTCGTCAAGTTGTTTTTGCATTTCTGCTAACTGCTTGTACATTTCGGGCAGTCGGCGGAAAATTGCTTGCGACTTAAAGTAGGCTTTGGGCTCCATGGGTGGAGTTCCAATAAGGGTTTGATCGCCTTTAATGTTTCCTGGAACACCTGATTGGGCTCCAAGGAATGTTTTATCGCCGATGTTGATGTGTCCGGCTAAGCCTACTTGTCCACCAAACATACACCAAGAACCAATCTTTGTGCTACCTGCAATACCTACTTGTGCTGACATTACAGTGTTTTCACCCACTTCTACGTTATGGGCAATCTGTACTAAGTTGTCAAGTTTTACACCCTTGCGTATAATGGTAGAACCCATTGTCGAGCGGTCAACACAGGTGTTGGCTCCTATCTCTACACAATCTTCAATGGTAACAATACCTATTTGTGGTATCTTATCGTAACCTTCGGTATTGGGGGCAAACCCAAAGCCATCAGCACCAATCACGCTGCCAGCATGAATGGTTACGTTGTTGCCAATTCGGCAGCCTTGGTATATCGTGACGTTGGGATAGAATGTACATTTATTGCCTACCTTTACATTGTCACCTACATAGGCGTGAGGATATATTTGTGTTCCATCGCCTATAACAGCACCATCACCTACGTAAGCGAAGGCTCCGATATAGCAATCTTTTCCAAGCTTTGCTGTGGGCGATACAAATGCTAATGTGTCAACGCCTTTCTTTACAGGAAGGCTTGCTTGGTAAAGTTGAAGCAATTTAGCAATGCACTCGTATGCATTGGCCACGCGAATAAGGGTAGCAGAAACAGGCTTTTCTAATACAACATCATCATTGACCAATACGATTGACGACTCTGTGTCATAAAGATAATGTGTGTATTTGGGGTTTGAGAGAAATGAAAGGGCTCCTGGCTTGCCTTCTTCAATTTTTGCAAAAGTATTGACAGTAGCGTTCTCGTTACCTTCGATTTTGCCTTGTATGAAATCGGCTATTTGTTTGGCTGTAAACTCCATGTCTCTTTTATTTATTAGAACTTTATTTTTGCAAATATAATAAATTATATTTATAAAAGTCTATTCTTCTACTTTTATTTTCTATATTACTTTATTTTTGCAAGCTCTTCAGCCATTTGTTCTTGTAATTCTTTCGCTTTTTGTGCTGCCACCTCTGCATAATCAGTACCTGTGCTGGCATAGATTATGCCTCGCGAGCTATTTACCAATAGTGCGCAATCTTTGGTCATCGCATATTTGCAGACTTCTTGCAACGATCCGCCTTGGGCACCTACACCTGGCACTAACAAGAAGTGGTTGGGAACAATGCGTCTTACGTTTTGGAACATTTCGCCCTGAGTAGCCCCCACAACATACATCATGTCGTTTTCGTTTCCCCATTGTTGCGATTGCTGTAGCACACGTTCAAACAAAGGCACACCATTCTCGTCTTTCGTTAATTGAAAATCGTGACTACCTTTGTTGCTGGTAAGGGCTAACAAAATGGCCCATTTGTCCTTATAACCTATGAAAGGTGTAACGCTATCTTCTCCCATATAAGGAGCTATGGTGAGGGCATCGATGTTGTATTCTTCAAAGAAAGTGCGTGCATACATCTTGCTAGTGTTTCCAATGTCACCGCGTTTGGCATCGGCAATAATGAAGTGGTGGGGATAGTGCTGTTGCAGATACTTTACGGTTTTTTCAAATGCTACCATGCCAGCAAGTCCAAATGCTTCATAGAAAGCCAAGTTTGGCTTATATGATACGCAGTAGGGAGCAGTGGCATCAATGATAGCTTTGTTGAAAGTAAAGATGGGGTCATCTTCTTTTGATAGGTGCTCAGGAATTTTTTTAAGGTCAGTATCTAATCCAACACAAAGAAACGATTTCTTACTGAATATTTGGTTTATTAATTCTTGTCTGTTCATAATCAAATTATTATAGATAATTATGTTATACGTTAATGTCTGTTATGGCGAAGCGTGCTTTGAGAAGTGATGTCTTGTTACAGCTCGGTTTCTTTCATTCGTTCAGCATTTTCGGCCACGGTTAGGGCATCAATCATATCTTGTATATTGCCTGCCAAGAAGCCTTGAAGGTCGTGGGTGGTATAGCCAATACGGTGATCTGTTACACGACCTTGAGGAAAGTTGTATGTGCGAATTTTTGCGCTTCTATCACCAGTCGAAACCAATGTCTTTCTTCTGTTGGCGATATCGTCAATATATTTCTGGTGCTCGCGGTCGTAAATGAAAGTGCGAAGACGTGACAGGGCACGTTCCTTATTTTTTGGCTGATCACGCGTCTCGGTACACTCAATCAAGATCTCTTCAACCTCACCTGTATTAGGATTCTTCCATGGATAGCGCAGACGCACACCAGATTCTACTTTATTTACATTCTGACCACCAGCACCGCTACTTCTAAAGGTATCCCATTTAATGTCTCCTTCGTTGATATTTACTTCAAATTTGTCGGCTTCAGGAAGTACGGCAACGGTTGCTGCACTGGTATGCATACGACCTTGGGTTTCAGTGGCAGGAACACGCTGTACACGGTGAACGCCTGATTCATATTTCAGTGTGCCATATACATTGTCACCGCTTACGGCAAAGTCAATTTCTTTAAATCCACCTACAGCACCTTCGCTTACACTAGTAACAGAGAGTGACCAGCCTTTAGATTCGCAGTATTTTTTATACATGCCAAATAGATCACCAGCAAAGAGTGCAGCTTCATCGCCTCCTGCACCTGCTCGTATCTCCATCTGCACGTTTTTGCCATCTTCAGGATCTTTCGGAATAAGAGCTATCTTGATTTCTTCTTCAATCTGAGGTTGCACAGCTTCATTTTCGGCTAACTGTTCACGAGCCATTTCTTTCATCTCAGCATCACTTTCGTTTGCAAGAATATCTTTCGCTTCTTTAATTGACTCAAGGCAATTAATGTATCGCTTACGAGCATCCATAATATCGCTCAGATCTTTATATTCTTTTGTCAGTTTTACAAAGCGTTGTTGGTCTGCAATGACTTCTGGGTCGGTAATCAAAGTTGATACTTCTTCAAACCTACTTTCAAGTCCTTCAAGTTTCTGTAGTATGCTGTTGTTATCTGCCATTCTTTAAAGGTAGTTTATATTTATAGGGTAGTGTCTATAATGATGGCTCCATCTATCCATTCTGTTTAGATGGAGCCGCCTTTTCGTTGATTTAATAATTGAATGTTCCGAATTCGGACTTAATGGTAAGATTCTTTTCGCCTTCCTCAATGTGTCCAATTATCTGCGCCTCGATGTTGAAGCTTTTGCTAATGTCGATAATCTCTTGTGCATGTTCAGGCGATACATAAATCTCCATGCGGTGTCCCATATTAAACACCTTGTACATTTCTTTCCAGTCGGTGTGACTCTCTTCTTGTATGGTTTTGAACAATGGTGGAACTGCAAACATATTGTCTTTGATTACCTTACAGTTATCGTTTACGAAATGTAAAACTTTTGTTTGGGCACCTCCAGTGCAATGAACCATACCATGAATGTCCTGACGGTGTATGTCGAGAATGCGTTTGATAACAGGGGCATAGGTGCGAGTGGGCGACAATACTAGCTGACCTGCATTAACCTCTACACCCTCTATCTTGTCATCAAGACGACGGCTGCCGCTATAAACAAGATCGTTGGGAACAGCGTGATCATAGCTTTCTGGATATTTCTCGGCTAAATATTTAGCAAATACGTCATGACGAGCGCTCGTTAATCCGTTGCTTCCCATACCACCATTATAACGGTCTTCGTAAGTGGCTTGTCCAAACGAAGCTAAACCTATAATTACGTCTCCTGGCTGTATATTAGCGTTATTAATAACATCTTTACGTTTCATACGGCAGGTTACGGTAGAGTCGACAATAATGGTGCGAACAAGGTCACCTACATCGGCTGTTTCGCCACCAGTGGCATATATTCCTACACCCATTTCGCGCATTTGTGCTAGTAACTCATCAGTACCATTGATAATAGCTGAGATTACTTCACCAGGAACGAGCATTTTATTTCGGCCAATGGTGCTTGATACTAAAATGTTGTCAACGGCTCCAACGCACAGCAAATCGTCGGTGTTCATTATTAATGCGTCTTGAGCAATACCTTTCCATACGCTCAAATCGCCTGTCTCCTTCCAATAAGTGTAAGCTAATGACGATTTTGTGCCTGCACCATCAGCATGCATGATATTGCAGTATTCGGAATCACCGCCTAAGATATCAGGGATGATTTTGCAGAACGCCTGTGGAAAAATGCCTTTATCAATATTTTTAATGGCGTTATGAACGTCTTCTTTCGCTGCGCTTACGCCGCGCATCATATATCTATTAGAGTTGTCCATTGGTTATAATGTTTTTTCTTTTGTTTATATTTATACTGTTATGACAAATGAGGCGAAAGTCTATAATCTACTGTCAATGCACTCTTTACCTTGCCAAAATTCCCAACTGGCAAAGGCTTGCAAGAGTAACATTTCTAATCCATTTTTAACATTTGCTCCTTGAGCCTTACCCTTTGTCATGAATAATGTTTCGTCTGGATTGTATATAAGGTCGTAAAGGATGTTGCGCTCGTTCATTGCTTCATAGGGCAGCTGAGGACAAGTGTTTACTTTTGGGTACATGCCACATGGCGTGCAGTTTACAATGACATTATATTCCTTTACAGTTTCAGGTGTGATATCGTCATAGGTTATCATACCCGATTTAGCGGTACGACTCACAAATAGTGTTTCTAAACCCAATGATTGCAAGCCATGTTTTATGGCTTTTGATGCGCCACCTGTACCTAAAACGAGAGCTTTCTTGTGTGTATTGGTTTCTATCATAGGTGCAATGCTTTGTGTAAATCCTATTACATCGCTGTTGAAACCTTTTAAATATACTTTCTTCCCTTTGTGGCTGACGCGTATGACATTTACGGCTCCTATGGCACGGGCTTCAGGGCTAAGTTCATCAAGATAGCTGATAACTTTTTCCTTGTAGGGGATGGTGACATTTAATCCCTTCAATTCGGGATTTGATGCTAATACTTCTGGAAGATTTTCTATCGATGGTATTTCAAAATTAATATACTGTGCGTCAATACCCTCGTTTTGAAATTTCTCATTGAAATAGCCAATGGAAAATGAATGTCCGAGTGGAAATCCTATTAGTCCGTATTTGTCCATAATCATCAAGTTTTATTTGTTATGAGGCTACGTTACTGTTATTTTACGATGGTTTAGTTGACTATTATTTTACTGCCACATACATAGTGCAGATACCAAACGTAAAGCGTTTAAAAGAGGCTTTTGAGAAGCCTGCTTTTTTTAGTATTTCAACCATTTGTTCGCCCTGTGGGAAAGCTTCAATTGTAGCAGTAAGATAAGAGTAGGCTGTTGCATCTTTAGAGATGAGTCTGCCGTATAAGGGTAGTACTGTGTGCGAATAAATCTTAAACAATTGTTTCATTGGAAAATTTACAGGGCTTGTGAGTTCAAGCACTGTTAGCTGTCCACCCTTTTTCAAAACGCGACACATTTCAGATAAACCTTTGTCAAGATTTGAGAAGTTGCGAATACCGAATGCTGCCATTACGGCATCGAAGGTGTCGTCGGCGAAAGATAATTGTAAACAATCGTCTTTCTGAAATGTTATAATATTATTTAACCCCTCTTTTTGAGCCTTTTGTTCACCTATCTCCATCATCTTTTCACTGATATCAATGCCGATGATGTGTTGGGGTTTTAACTTTAATGCTGCATTGATGGCAAAATCTCCCGTGCCAGTGGCTACATCCAATATCATATTTGGATGCCCCTTGCTGATTTGATTAATGGCTCTATTCCTCCACATCTTATCAATATTCCATGATAGTCGATGGTTGAGTGAGTCGTAGGTAGGGGCAATTTGGTCAAACATGCGTTCTACTTGTTTGCCTTTATCGCCACTTTTTCCGTAGGGCTTAATCTTTTCCTGTTGATAACCCATGTATACTTTTAGCTATATAACGTTTGTATTTGTCATCAAAGAAGGGTGGTGGAGTGCTGATGATAGCTTCCACCATCCTTAGGTTCTTTATTTCAGAGTGACAACTTATCGCCTTTTGAGCGTATCAGCATTAGCTTTTTAGTTGCCATTCACCTATTAGTGAGTAGCCAGATAAGCATTTACATTATGCTCAATACGAGTAGCAATGTCGCCTTCTTCTTCTGTCTTGTCAAATTTCTCGCCAGTGATGTGTTCGTAAAGTTCAATGTAACGGTTGCTTACACTTTCGCAATACTCATCTGTCATCTCTGGAACCTGCTGTCCTGGTTCGTTCATGAAATTATGTTCAATAAGCCATTGGCGTACAAATTCCTTTGACAATTGTTTTTGAGGCTCACCTTTCTCGAACTTTTCTTCATAGCCATCGGCATAGAAGTAGCGGCTGCTGTCAGGTGTATGAATTTCATCGATTAGATATACTTCTCCATTACGTTTGCCAAACTCATACTTTGTATCGACCAAAATCAAACCGTGCTTAGCAGCAATTTCTTGACCACGCTGGAATAGTTTGCGTGTGTAATCTTCTACTTTGGCATAGTCTTCAGCGCTGACAATACCCTGACTGATAATTTCTTCTTTTGAGATGTTCAGGTCATGACCTTCGTCTGCTTTAGTGGTAGGAGTAATGATGGGTTCGGGGAAACGTTCGTTTTCACGCATACCATCAGGTAATTTTACGCCACACAGTTCACGGCATCCATCTTTATATGCACGCCATGCTGAACCAGTGAGAATAGAACGAATAATCATTTCTACTCTGAAACCTTCGCATTTTAGTCCGACGGTAACCATAGGGTCGGGAGTGGCCAGCTTCCAGTTAGGGCAGATGTCACTAGTGTCATCAAGAAATTTTGCGGCAATCTGGTTCAGAACCTGTCCTTTAAAAGGAATACCTTTCGGTAAGATGACGTCAAAAGCCGAAATTCTGTCGGTTGCTACCATTACGATAACATCGTCATTGATGTCATACACATCACGTACTTTGCCATGATACACGCTTTTCTGTCCATTAAAATGGAAATCAGTTGTTGTCAGTGCTTTCATTTTCTTTATGATTTATGTTTTTGAAAGAAATGTCTTTATCGCGGAAAGGGGTTGACGTAATTGTATTGTCAGTAGGGTGTGAAAGGCATTGCTTGTCATATTTTTCATATGCATTAACAATGCGTGTAACAAGCTTGTGGCGGACGATATCTTTTTGGTTCAGATTAACAATCGCAAGTCCTTCAATCCCGTCAAGTATTGCAATTGCTTCTTTTAGTCCGCTACGCTGACCTCGTGGTAGGTCTATCTGGGTCATATCACCTGTGATGATCATTTTGGTGTTGCAGCCCATACGGGTAAGAAACATTCTTATCTGTGCTGTTGTTGTGTTTTGTGCTTCATCAAGAATGACAACAGCATCGTTAAGAGTGCGTCCTCGCATAAAAGCTAATGGGGCTATTTGTATGATGTGCTTTTCCATCATGTCTTGCAGCTTTACTGCCGGTATCATGTCTTCTAAAGCATCATACAAGGGCTGAAGATAAGGGTCGATTTTATCTTTCATGTCGCCAGGCAAAAAGCCTAGTTTTTCACCAGCTTCGACAGCTGGTCTTGATAAAATGATTTTTTTGATATGTTTTTCTTTCAGAGCCTTTACTGCAAGGGCTATGCTAAGATAAGTTTTTCCTGAACCTGCAGGGCCTACAGCAAAAACCATATCGTTTTTCTCGTAGGCTTCAACTAATTTTTGTTGGTTCTCGCTACGGCACTTGATAGGCTTGCCTGACATGTTATAAACGAGGACACCTTTTCCTGCATCCGCTTTCGTTTTTTTTCCAGTTACAATGTTATGTATGTCTTCATCAGAAAGCGCGTTGTATCTGAGAACATGCTTTCGTATGTTCTCTACATTCTCCTCAAACGAGGCCATCTCTTCTTCATCACCTAATACACGAATAACGTTATCACGTGCTGCGATGCGAAGTTTGGGGTAGAGTGATTTAATATGTTGGAAATGGGTATTGTTCACTCCGTAGAAGGTTACGGGGTCAATATCTTCCAGTATAATGTGCTTCTCTATCAAACCTTTTTTTATTTGCAAAGTTAACACAAATGGGCGAAACGGCAAAATAATTATTCGTTTATTTCGTGAATAATCATATCGTACTTATGCTGGTTGATAACACGTGGGTTTATTCATGATGATAAGGCTCGCCTTTAATGATTGTGCAGGCACGATAAACTTGTTCTGCCAAAACAAGACGTACCATTTGATGTGAAAAGGTCATGCGTGATAATGAAATAAGGCCATCGGCTCTGTCGTACACTGCTTTTGAAAAGCCATATGGACCACCAATAACAAGAATGAGCTTGCGGCTTCGCTGTTGAAGACTTTCAAACCATTGAGCAAACTCTATGCTTCTCATTTCCTTCCCACGCTCGTCGCACAAAACCAATGTGTCGCCAGACTGTACCTGTCGAAGAATTAATTCTCCTTCAGCCGTTTTTTGTTGCTCTTCACTAAGGTTTTTCGTGTTTTTAAGAGCTGGAATGGTGGAGAGTTTTATAGGCAGGTAGTGCTCAATACGCTTTATATAATCATCAATGGCAGTGTCAAAGCGTTTGTCAACTGTTTTGCCTACAAATATTAGTTCTGTTTTCATTGTATATTGTTTTATAAACCAGTGCGGTGTTTCTATTTTCTGTCCTTATTATTATTAGGAGGATAATTTTCTTTTGTTAATCGTACTCGTTTTTACGTTTGGGGTTCATTGGAAACCATCCCTTTTTTACTCTTTGCTTCTGTTCGAATATCTCACCAATACTCCATAGGAATGAGGCTCCTGTTACTCCGCATAATGCTGATATAAGAACATTGCTAATAAAAAGTGCTATCGCGATACATGCAATGCCAAGGAGAAGGAATAACCACCAAAAACGTGTGCCAAGATAATACTCCCATTTTATTACTATGGGATGAAATATCCCAATGATTAGAAATGTGCATACGGCAATAATTAGACCTGTGAAAAACATATATATAATGTATTTTGAAAAATTTCTTTTTGTTAATTGTATTATTATATAATTCTATGCAAAGTTAAACATAAAAAGCTAGAAATAATATTTGATGTAAAAAAAAGAATAAGTAAAAAGAGAAAAAGTGTTTATCGCAAAAGTATCTATAGCAGATGAAGAGTGGATGATGGGTAGGGGAAATAGAAAATTTGCTTGCCCCAGATGGCTTATTATAATTTCTGTATAAAAAAGAAAAGCAACCAACTATTGTTGATTGCTTCCTACGAGGTGCCTGGCGGATTCGAACCGCCGTAGACGGTTTTGCA
>UMGV01067282.1_pt1 | contig 40467 bp, 35 predicted proteins | sample 1965361 | NCBI WGS metagenome assembly UMGV01 (sample SAMEA4836081, study PRJEB28245) | human gut metagenome | biome: gut microbiome; material: fecal sample | place: Denmark | collected 2008
GCTTTTCTTGCTTCTTCGGCTTTTCTTGCTTCTTCAGCTTTTCTTGCCTCTTCAGCCTTTCTTGCTTCTTCAGCTTTTTGACGTTCTATTTGATCGCTACTTAAACCAGCTTTTTTACGTTCTAATTCTTTTAATGCTTCTTCGTTTGCCTTGCGAACTCTTTCTTTTTCAAGTCTTTGCTCTTCAGGTGTTAAATTTCTCTTTTGTGTTTGAGCATTATTTATTTTTCTATCAACAGAAGATCTAGAACTTCCTGTTGATCTACTTGAGTAATCTCTCTTTTGTTCAGTTCTTTGACGTTCTAATGCACGTTTCTTCTCTTCTTCAGCTTTTCTTGCATCTTCAGCTCTTTGACGTTCTAATGCACGTTTCTTCTCTTCTTCAGCTTTTCTTGCATCTTCAGCTCTTTGACGTTCTAATGCACGTTTCTTCTCTTCTTCAGCTTTTCTTGCATCTTCAGCTCTTTGACGTTCTAATGCACGTTTCTTCTCTTCTTCAGCTTTTCTTGCATCTTCAGCTCTTTGACGTTCTAATGCACGTTTCTTCTCTTCTTCAGCTTTTTGACGCTCTAATGCTAATTGTTTAGCATTTTCAATTTTAGCCATTTCCAACGCTTTTTCAACTGCTGAATTTTTAGTTGCTTTTGGTTTTTCTTCAGCAAATGGATCTTTACCTCTTTCAAGACATCTTTTAATTCTTTGTCTTTCTTTTTCAACAGCTTTCTCAATATTAATTTTTTCGCGTTCTTTAAATTTTTCGATTTCTTTTTCTAATCTTTCTTTAGCTTTTTGTCGTTCTAAAAGTACGCTTTCTTTTTCTTTATTTATTAATTTTTGCTTTTCTTTTTCTAGTGATTTTTTTTCTGATTCGATATATTTAATATATTTTTGTAAACTTTCTTTGTCGTTATAATTAATACTGTTTGTTTGCTTATTACTTGTCATAAGTCCCTCCTTGATATTTTGTATCATATAATTTATATGTTAGTTAAACCATATATTATAACATTTATAAATAGTATCATATTTGTTATTATTGCTATTGATAAAAGCAATATTTTTATAATTTTAAAAATCCTCATGAATTTTTTAAGTTTTATTATGTCATTTTCAAAATTTGATTTTGAATCATCAAAATCTCTAAAAGAGATATTATTGTTCCATATTCTATCCAAGCTTAGAGCTTCATAATATATTTCTTTTCGTTTAATCTTATTGATATAATAACTTTTTATATTTTTATATTCTTTATAAAAACATTTTTTTACAATCTTTATATTTTTATTAAATTGTTCTTGATAACTATTTGCTTCTTTCTTATGTTTATTTATTACAAATAAGTAAACTAATGAACATAAAAGATACAAAGCTATTGAAACAACTGAAAATATAATTACTACTTTGAACCACATAAGTGAATTAGATTTTTCAAGAATACTTCTTGAAATCCTTAGAATCCATTCATTTTTTAAATTATTTATTTTTAGAATAGATAACATAAACGCATTGAAAATTATTAGAATTAACGCAATAATAAATTCCTTGATATTAAATTTTGAATACTTTAACCCATTTAAATATTCAGTAGCATTATTACTTCTTTTTTCAATACCTTTAATTCGTTTTACAAAGTCTTTTTTTTGCTTTTTTAAATAACTAACAAATATTTTAATTTTCTTATTAGTGCTTAATACATGATTTCTAATTATACTTCCAACATAGATCTTTTTGCTTTTATACACAAGTCCATAATCTTCAATTGTATATAAATTTCTATTACCACTATTTCCAAAATCCATAAAGGGATTATCCATAGGCTCAAGTTCATTTTCACAAACATAGTCATTTTCATCGAACATTGGAAGTTTACTATTTTTATTGTTTTTTAATTCGTCTTCAAATATTATATTTTTGTTTTTCATAAATTAATTCCTTAAATGCAATCATTTGAAATTAATCAAGGTTTATCCATCTTGAAAAACAAAATCACTTGATTATCTCACTTTTTTAACATCATTAAAGCATAAAAAGCCAAGATTTCTCTTGACTTTTACTCCATTTCATATATTTGGTCTGCATAAGATGACCAAACAGCAGATTTTAAATACATTCCTTTTGCACCTTTTGGAACATAAATTTTTGTTTTAGAACTTAAATTATATTTTGTTCCACTAGATACATTTATTGTATTTGGATTATATGCATAAATGTATAAACTTTCAAGAGAACTACATCTATTAAACGCATCGCCGCTTATTTTGACATATTTTTCAACAGGCAATACATTAATTTTTACTGTTGCATAAACTTGAGGATTAGATTTTAAAGAAACTTTTATTTCTACATTCTCACCTTTTGCTGAAGCGTATACTTCACCAGTATCAGCATTAACAGAAATACAAGTATTTGTAGATGACCATGTAACTAATGATTCATCACCAGGATATTTTACAGTTGTCAAAGTTATTATTTCGCCTTGAAGCATATTCTTAGCACCTTTTATGATTAAAGGTTTATCTCCGCCACCAACTGCATCTGATTCTATTTCTTTTGTATCAATATCCTCTTCAGTTTCTCTTAATATCTTAATTGTTTTTAATCCACGGCAACCAGTAAATGCCATTTCTTTAACATCATCTAATGATTTAGGCAATACTAATTCTTCTAATTCATCACATTGGAAGAAAGCATATGAATTTATTGTCTTTAATGTTTCTGGAAGACTAAGTTTTTTCATCTTACTTGTTCTTGTTGTGAAGCAAAGAATTTTTTTGTAGTTGTAAAACGCATATGACCCAATTTCAGTAACTGGTTTGTCATCAATTTTCTCAGGAATAATAACTTCTTTTTTGTTGCTTATATCCCTTAAAATCTTAATGCTATCAGTTTCACCATTAGATATATACGAGTATCGATAATCTTCATTTGTATAATAAACTTGAGCTAGCCAAGAATCATTTGGCTCATTTCCAAATTTATCACCATTTAATGTAATTGGAGTTGTAAAGAAATATCCTTTATCATTTAAAAACATGTATAAGTCAAATTCTTTTTCAGTTCCGTTAACTTCTGCTACAACATTAGCTTTATAATAAGCTTGTTTAGCTAAATCAGAAGTAAAATCACAATCCATTACTTTTGTAAATTTTTTTGATTTGATACTTGAAATTATATCAAAATAATTACTATTTTCTTCTATGAAAGTTTTATATTCATTTGAATCACTATCATAGAAGGTTTCGGTTATCTTTTCAAGATTTTTTTCGGAAACTCCTTTAACATATTTGTTCCATATATTTTCAATACCACCCTGAGAGCAGCTTATTAAACATATGGACACTATAAGTAACAACATAAACGATATTAGTTTTTTCTTATTCATAATGCCTCCAATTAGCTTATTACAAATTTTTTTTGTCTTTTATTACCCTTTATACATATTATACAATAAATTTCTATTAATTGCAACAATTAAATTTTCTTTTCGCAAACATATTTAAAGTATCCGGCAACAGCAATCATTGCTGCATTATCTGTGCAATAAACCATTTTAGGAAAAGTTAGCTTAATATTTTCTTTATTTGCTGCTTCTGATAGTCTTTCTCGTAACCCTTTGTTTGCGGCAACACCACCAGCAACAACTATTTGATTAACTTTGTATTCCTTAGCTGCTTTGATTGTTTTTTCAGTTAAAACTGTGGTAACACTATTTTGGAATGAACATGCTAGATCTTTAGTGTCTATCTCTTCACCCTTCATTTTAGCAGTATTAACTAGATTCAACACGGCTGATTTTAATCCTGAAAATGAAAAGTTATAACTATCTTTATCTGCATATACAGGTAAATGATATGTAGGTTTACCTTCATGGGCTAATTTATCAACTTTTGCACCAGCTGGGTATTGCAAATCCATTACTCTACCAACTTTATCATATGCCTCACCAACTGCATCATCTAATGTTTCACCTAAAACTTCAAAAGAATAATGTTCCTTCATATAGACTAATTCTGTGTGACCTCCAGATACAACTAATGCTAAAATAGGAAAATTAAAATCACTTTCAATATAGTTAGCATAAATATGGCCTACTATGTGATCTACCTCAACATATTTAATGTGATGAGCCAAAGCAAATGTTTTAGCTGCATTAATACCAACAAGCAGTGATCCGATAAGACCAGGATGACTCGTTACGGCAACCAAATCTATATCTTTAGGCTCCATATTAGCTTCTTTTAACGCTTGATCAAAAACATATGTTATTTTTTTTAGATGATGTCTACTAGCCACTTCAGGTACAACACCACCATATAGTTTATGAATATCTATTTGTGTATATATAATATTTGATAAAACTTCTTTACCATCTTTTACAATACTTACACTAGTTTCATCGCAACTTGTTTCAACGCCTAATACAATCATTTTGTCACCTCTAAGATTAAGACCAAAGCATCCTCACCATTTCGATAATATTTTTCTCTGGTATGAGAATACTTAAATCCATATTTTTCATACAATTTTATTGCTTTTTCATTTGATTTTCTAACTTCTAAACTTATATTAGGAACATTAACAGATTTTACAAGATTTATTACAAAGTCAAGCATCATACTGCCAAACCCATTTCCTTGATATTCTTCTAAAACCAAGAAGTTAATTATTTCTGAATGTTCTTCTTCTATCCATGTACCGATATATCCAGCAAATTTTTTATCTACTTCTAACACAAAATAGTACGCATAAGGATTACACTTCAATTCAGTATAAAGCATATCTGATCCTAGTGAATCACCAAAAATTTTATTTTCACTATTGATAACATTATCAATGTCATCGATTTCCATTTGTCTTATCTTATATCTCATGAATTAGCCTTTCTTAGATAGTTAGGAACTAACTCATGTACATTTTCAACTTTTATTGCTTCTTTAATTATCTCATCAACATTTAATTTATACATGCCTTCACATACGAGTTGTGCTGAATTTTTTTCTATAAGCTCTTGAGCTTCTTCATCTGTCATAAATGCATCATCCACTAATACCTTTATTTTGCCAGAATCAACACTTACTATTTTCAAATATGAATAATCTTTTTTTGCTTTTATTCTAATTGCATATACACCATCATTTTCAAAATATCCACTACCACATAACGATAAACTACTTATTGTATATAAAGGTATATTTAGTGTATAACTTGCCATTTTTCCAACAACCATTGAAATTCTTAAACCTGTATATGAGCCAGGTCCCATACCTATTATTATTTTATCAAATGATGCTAACTCAAGACCTGTTTCATTTAATCCTTCTTCAATTGTTGTTAATAAATTTTCTGAATGATTGTTATGACTAATCATTTCTTTAGCAAACAATATATTCTTAGCTTCATCATCATAAAATCTCACATATAAATAATCTGTTGATGTATCAAATATTAGTACTTTCATTTTATCACCTTAAATATTTTTTATAATATCAATGTATTCTTTTGTTTCACTTTTCAAAATAACTTCACGCTCGTTATTATCTTTTATATTTATTCTTATATCAAGTCTATCATCAGGTATAAGTTTATCAACATTACCTGCCCATTCTATAACACATACACCACCCATATCAAAATATTCTTCTAAATATTCATCGCCAGTGTCATTATTTATTCTATACACATCCATATGATATAGGTTAAACTTGCCTTCGTATATTTTCATAATCGTAAATGTTGGACTATTTATAACTCTAGTTATTCCTAATGCTCTTCCGATGCCTTTAGTCATTGTTGTTTTACCAGCACCTAAATCACCCTCCATTGTGATGATCATATTAGGAAAAGCCATTGAACCTATTTGGTATCCTAAGTTTACCATTTCATCATGTGTTTTTATCGTAATCTTTTTTTCCATATATATGCCTCTTATTTTTGATAATTATATCATAGTTTATATTTTTTTTAAAGTATTTCATAAAAAATAAATCAATAATAGCTTATTATAATTCATTTTTTGTTTTCATTTAAGTATGACATTATTCCTATCCCAATTGCCATAGCTATCTTTTGTTGATAAACTTTGTCTTTTAGTTTCTTTAATTCCTCAGGATTTGATAAAAATCCAACCTCTACAATGCAACCAGTTTTTGATGTATTTTCAAGCAAAAATTTCTCTTCTATTTCTAATGCTTTTCTTTGACTTCCAACAAACTCTTTAAGACTTTTTTGTATAGACAGTGCAAACTCTTTATTCTTATCACCATAGTAAAAAACCTGTGCTCCGCTTATACTTTTTGAATTATACTTATTTGCATGTATTGAAACAAACAAAAAAGATCTATTTAACAATTCACATCTTTTTATCATATCTTCGCGTTTGTGATTTTTAGAACTACTTTTCGATAGATCAAAATCACCAGTTCTTGTTAGCTTTACAACAAAACCAACTCTCTCTAAATATTCCCTTAATTCAAACGAAATTGCTAGATTTATATCTTTTTCGTTAGTACCATCTACGCCTACGCAGCCTCCATCATCTCCTCCATGTCCTGGATCTATATATATCACATCTTCTCTGTTTTCTTTATCTAAACTTGTAAATGACACTCCTATACAAAAAACCAATAACAATTCTAAAAACTTCATTATATCATCTCCTAAAATAGTATATTATATAATAGTTATTAATAATACATCTAATAGAAATAATCTATTTTCTACTATAAGATATATTCAAGTTATTTTCATATCTTGGGCACTTAAAAAAACTAGCCCTAAGAGCTAGTCGTTGTTTTTCATTTTTAGTAAAGCAAGCATATTTTTTTTGTATTCTTCTACACCTTCTTGATTAAATGGATTTACGCCTAAAATATACCCACTTATCCCACATGCAAACATAAAGAAATACAATAAATATCCCACATGATATTCATCTATTTTTTCGATAGAAAGTTTCAAATTAGGAACGTCACCACTTACATGAGCCTTAATTACTCCTTCCATAATTTGTTTCTTTATGTGTGATACTTTTTTACCTGCTAAATAATTTAATTTATCAATATCTTGAATATCTTCTTTAATTTCAATATCTTCTTTATCATTTGTTACTTCAATAACTGTTTCAAACATATTGCGTATACCATCTTGAACGTATTGACCAAGTGAATGAAGATCTGTTGAATAAATTAGTGAAACAGGAAATATTCCTTTTCCTTCTTTACCTTCACTTTCACCGTATAATTGTTTCCACCATTCCCCAAAAAATCTAGCTTTTGGTTCATAGCACGATAATATTTCCATTGTTTTCCCATTTTCATATAATATGTTTCTTAAAGAAGCGTACTTTAGTGCATTATTTTCATTATATGATAGTGTTGTGCATTCAGTGCAACTATTGATAGCTCCCTTTACAAACGCACAAATATCATAACCTGCAAATGCTAATGGAAGTAATCCAACCGCTGTGAAAACAGAATATCTTCCGCCAATATTTGCTGGAATATGAAATTCTTGATAATTGTTTGCCACAGCTTCACTGGTTAGTAAACTATTTTTTTCTGATGATGTTACAAATATTCTTTCATTAAACTTATCACTATATTTTTTTATAAGTAGTTCTTTAATGAATCTAAATGCTATAGCAGGTTCTAAAGTTTTTCCTGATTTTGAAATAACATTTACAGTAAAATCCACATCTTCAAGGAATTTAAGTGTTGAGTAAATATATTCAGGAGAAATATTATTTCCCAAAAAAATAATATTTTGATTATCATAGTAACCACTTAAAAGATCAATAACAGCTTTAGCACCTAAATATGATCCCCCAATTCCAATAACAACTAAGTACTTTCCTAATTCATGCATTTTTTTAGCTGCAGATTTAATATTTTCAAGTTCAAATTCAGTAATTAGTAATGGGTACTCAACCCATCCTGTATAATCAGCTCCTTTGCCACTTTTGCTCAGTAGAGCATCTCGTGCATTAATAACTTTATCTTCATTAAGCATCATAGAGTTAATAAGTTTTTCTTTATTGAAGTATTCACATTGCAAACTTATCTCTTTCATTGTTTTTTCTCCTTTACTGATTATTATTTTGTTTTACAGTAGGTGTTAATACATATAATGAAACCATTAGTCCTAAGATGAAAGTAATTAGGCCCACTAAATCAATTGGGAAGAATATAGTCTCAATTATACCTATTAAAATCATAATAGCACTAACCACTATTTTTATTATCATTTTCTTTTTATCATATACTAATGAATAGAATTCTCTTATTATAGCTCCGGTAGATAAAACGCCATTAAAGCTTAAAACAAATACCATATACCTATAAAACGATTCATTTTCCATTTCAAACTGTTTGAATAAAAGAAGAACAGATAATAAAATAATAACTGTTATAACCATAAATATTTTATATATTCTATTTCCAAGTTCTGGTTTATTCAATGTTTTCAACTCCAATCACACCTTCAACCTCTTCAAGTAAGATTGATTCGATACAATCTTCTATGGTTGCATCAATACTACCACAACCAGCACATGCTCCTAACATACGAATATATACAATACCATCTTCAAATTTCACAAATTCGGCATCACCACCATCACCTTGTAAATAAGGTCTTATACGATTAAGAACATTTTTTATTTTTGTCTCTATTACTTTATTATCTTTCATATAAATCAACTCCTATCCCATATTATACCACATTTTAACATTAGAGTAAATACTTATTTTGTATATATTATCCCCTCAGGAACGTTACCTTCTAGTATTAACATTGCTATAGGAATATGACTCTCAACAATAAACGTTTCTTCATTTAATGGTATAAGAGCCATAACTTCTATCTTAACAACTATTTCAACTGTTACCATACTATTATTTATTCCATATTCTTCAACTTTGGATACGACATCAGTTACAAAAGAACTTATTGGTTTCGTTTTAATTGTTAATCCTATTTTTGAATCGCTAAATAAGACTTCACTAAATATTAACCCAAGAGGTATTTTAATTCTATTATAAGCATAATCATTTAAATTATTACTTATATTTTCATTTACTTCTTTAAGTATTTTATTAACACTACTTGTATTTATATATCCTTTTTCTTTTTCGAATATATTCTCTAATTCCATTTGCGACAAAACATTTTCATTTATTGCTTGAGCAATTTTGATACTTGCATTATTTGTTGCGGTTTGTTTTACATATAGTTTTACTCTATCACTAAAATAACCACTAACAAAAAATACACTTATTCCAATAATTATTAAACACATAATAAATTTTATTTTTAGCTTTCTTTTTTTTCTTTTCATATTTAATTATATTCTTTTTGAATAAAAATATTTATTCTATAAAGAATATAATTGAGGTGAAATCAATGAAATGCAAAGATGTGATGACTAAAAATATTATTACATGTTTTAAAAATACAACAATTCGTGAAGTAGCAAAAATTATGAGAGATAAATACATTGGTATGATACCCGTAGTATACGAAGATACTGGATTTGTTGCTGGATTAATAACCGATAGAGATATTGTAACTAGAGTAATAGCTTATGATAAAAGTGTTGACGATAAGGTTTGTAACTTTATGACTGTAGAATTTGTTAGTGTTTATGAAAACGATGATATATCGATTGGAATTACGAAAATGGCTGATTATCAGATTAAAAGAATTATTGTTCTAAATAATTATAAACAAATAACAGGAATAATCTCCCTAAAAGACATTGCTTTGAATAAAGATACAAATATGTATTTAAATGATCTTGTTAATGAAATTTGTATACCTAATCCACAAGTAAACAAACCTCAAAGTTATTTACGTTGTGATGATTTTCCTTTATAGTCTTCATACAAACTAAAAGTCACGAACTATGCAAGTACGTGACTTTTTATTTTATTTTGTGATTAGAACAGTGGCTAGAGCTTCTACCCCTTCACCAGTTCCAACATATCCTAATTTTTCTCCTCTTGTTGCTTTTATATTAATTATATCTTTATCTACTTCTAGTATTTTAGATATGTTTTCTTTCATTTTTTCAATAAAAGGGTGTAAATGAGGTTTTTCTAAAATAACTGTGGAATCAATATTGCAAATTGTATAACCTTTTTCTTTAAGCATTTCTTTTGCTTTATTCAAAAAATAACTTGAGGAAATGTTTAGATAATCATCTGATGTGTCTGGGAAAAATGTCCCCATATCGCCTAATCCTAAGGCTCCAATTATAGCCTCTGTTATGGCATGTAGTAGTACATCCCCATCAGAATGTGCTTCAATTCCCTTTTCAAAAGGAATATCAACTTGACCTATAATTAGTTTACGATTAGAAATTAATCTATGTATATCCTTTGATTGACCTATACGCATCATTTTTGACTTTCCTTTACTTAGATAATATTCTATCAGTTCAACGTCTTCCTTTGTTGTGAGTTTGATGTTACTTCTTTTCCCTTCGATGATTTTTGGTACAATATTTGTATATTTTTCAATTGCCATTAAATCATCCGTTATATAATCATTTTTTTTGACCTTTGCTAAGGCACTTTTAAGAATATTTGTTTGCGCTCCCTGAGGAGTTTGCATCTCATATACATCTTCTCTAGGAATAGTTCTAATAACATTGCCATTCTTTACTTCTTTTAATGTATTTGATGATTTAATACCTAAAGATACTACTGGAAAGTTTTCTAGTTCATCTAAGATGTTATGAACTAAATCATTATCGATAACTGGTCTTGCTCCATCGTGAACTAAAACATAATCAGAAGTTATATATTCTAGACCATTAGCAACACTTAAATATCTTTCTTCACCACCTAAAGCATAAACAACCTTCGAGCTAGTGATTTCTGATTTTATAATATCTTTGATTAACTCGTTTAGAACTATTACCACACGCTCACATCTATCATCGTTTAAGAAAATATCAAGTGAATATCTATATATAGGTTTATTATTAATTTCATATAAAACTTTATTTTGTTTATCATTAAACCTATGACTACTTCCTCCTAAGAGAAGAATCACTTGATACGTCATTTTATTTGTCTTCATGAAGAAAACTATTATCTATATCAATCTTGTATTTATCAAATGAATATCCATCATTTATTTTTTCTTCTTTAGCTGGAGTATATATACTATAATCTTTTTCATACTCACTATTATTTGCTAAAGATAATGCTTGATATAGAGAGCTATAAAAGTCTTTTTTTGTTTTCATTAAGTCATTATAATAACTAATTCCTAATTTATTATTAATGTTAATTAATTGACCACAGAAAGTAAGCTCATATTTTAGAAGTGGAGTATTTTCATTGCATATGTTATTAACAAAAGAATTTAACTTTTCGATATCTTTTATAATAATTACATATTCAAATTCATTTATTTTTCCAATGATATCATCAATAGATAACATTTCTTTGCGAACGATTTTGAAGTATTTCTTAATGACATCTTGAATTATGTTTTTAGATATTACTATTTCGTTATCCATTAAAGATTTAAACGAAACAATTACACCACCAAAATTAGTTCCTTCCTCAATTAAATTGTTTATATTGACATCTAATTCTTGATTTTCAATAAATACTTTTTCATCAATTGTTTCAATATGCATAATAATTGATGTTACTTTACCATCATCAAATTTCTTTACTTCTTCAAATGACATTAATCCTTGTGTTGTAAGAAGTCTATATTGAGTACGTATATCATTAGCATTTTCATTTACTGAGGCATAAAACTTTTCTAAATCTTCTTCAAAGACATATTTTTTTATGCCATCATATGTCATCTTTCTATCTTTTGATGCTAGTAAAACTTGTAATGTATGATTGATAGAGAAATTTGTATCTTTGCTCTTGCCATAATAATATGCACATGGTGCTTCTAATTCATCAATCATTTCCATAAATTCTTTTGCATTGTCTGTTTTGAACTCTTCACTTTGTTCCATTAAAGCATAACCAATTAATTTATCATTGCATAGTACTTTACTCTTTTTTAGTGTCACATTGTGAGTTTCTTCATCAAGTTCAAAAACGAAATTAATTGTACCATTTTTTGTTTTCAATAACTCTAAGAATTTCTTAAAGGTTATTTTTTCATTTTCAAAATATATCGCCTTAATTGCCTTTTTTAAATTTTTTCCTTTAGGGACATTAATTAATGTATATAATTCATCTGAAAATGATACTAAATCACCATTTTTATCCAAATATCCATAAATTGCTTTCCCCAAATTACTTGGTAATGCACGATATAATTTTAAATATGATGCTGTTTCAAATAAGTAGATTACTAAAATCATGACAATTATTATTGCAAATAATCCGCCTAATATAAATAAATAGTTAACTTCTGCTAAGAACATTTTTATACCTCCTAATCTGCTCCTAAGTAACTATCTAAAAGAGTGGCTACTCTTTCAGTAGTTAACTCTAAGCTTATATTACCTGAAATTGTAATTGAAATATTTCCTGTTTCTTCTGACACAACTATTGTAATTGCATCATATACCTCACTGACACCTATGGCAGCACGATGCCTTGTTCCTAAGAATGTTGGTATATCATAATTATCGCTTAGCGGAAAATATGCACCCGCACAAGCAATTTTATTATTTCTAATTATAACTCCACCATCATGACAAGCAGTTCCTGGAGTAAAAATTGTTGTTAGAATCTCCTGGGTTATATCTGCATTAATTGGAATGGCTTTATTAATTATTTCATCCAAACTTTTTTTACGCTCAAATGTTATTAAAGCCCCTACCTTCTGATGTGAAAGATAATCAATTGTTTTGCATATAGTGCTTATTGTAACTTCTTTGGCTTTTTGTGATTTATAGACAAAGTCTCCACGGTCTTTCGATTTTTTGCCTTCTAAAAATGCTTTGATTTCAGGAGCAAATACTATGATATATACACCCATAATCCAACCTGAAATATATTTTATAAACCCATTAAGAATTTTCATATCTAATACTAATGATACAAAATATAATACAACAAGTACTAATCCTGTTAATATTACTCTACTTACTTTAATTTTATTTTTAATTTCAATAATAAACAAAATTAGAACTATTAAAACAAGTAACACATCAGCAACAAAAACAAAAACTCCTGCTCCGTTTTCGCCAAAATAATTATTATTTAAGAAATTTTTTATTATATCCATTTGTATTCCTCACAGTTCATAATTGTTGAAATTTTTTCTAATCTTTTTTCGTCAACTCTTTGCTTTGTTAATAAATATTTTATTACATCTTCATCTTTTTCATCAATTGCATAGTCAATTGGTAAATTATTTATTTCATCTATTAAGGAAATATCTGCTCCTCTTTCAACAAGATATTTAACCATTTCTAAATTGCCACTTATTACCGCTAAATGTAAGGGAGTTTGCTCTAGTTCACGTGGGCAATTAATATCTGCACCATAATCTAATAATACCTTTACAAGTTTCATATTGCCTTTTAAAACTGCTTTATGTATAGGGGCATCCCAAGAAGAATTGGCTAAGTTTACCTTAACACCTTGTTTTAGAAAGTATGCTAATAATTTTTCACTTTCTAAACTTACAGCAAGATGAAGTAATGTGTTACCGCCTGTCCCTTGTGTGCTAACATCTACTCCATCACTTATTAATTTGCTTAATCTAGTCTGAAGAAATGAATATTTTTTGCAATCCGACTTTACTAGATTCATATATTCGTTTATTAATTTTTTGTTTCCTTTAGCCATCGATTTCCTCACATAATTTATTAACAAAATTTACTGGGCCATTTATTAGATCAAGCATTGTTTTTATTATCATCTTATGACCTTTATCACAATATATATTTTTTAGGAAACGGTAATTGCTACATACATTAGATACAAATCCATTACTAAAGAGAATAACAACAGATATTAATTCATCACTATTTTTCTTCTTTATTGTAAGATTTATGCCATTTGAAGGATAGAATACATCATAACCTCTCTCACGAAGAATAGATGCAATTTTATTAGATATGTTATCACCAATTTCTCCAAGGAATATTTTATCATTTTCATAAATCTCTTTAATTTTATTAAAGAAGCAATAATTGATATCACTTTCAAGCAAACCATTTTCATCTAATATTATTAATCCTTTTTGAGAAATCATCAATTTTTCTAGGTATTTATTAGATATTATTTGTGAGTCTTCTTTGTAATAATCACTGAAATTTATGATATCATAATCACTATGCATATAATTACTTTTTTCAAGTTCAACAATATTTAAACATTCATTAATAAATCTAATAATTTCTTGTGATGAGACTTTTCGGCCATAAAAGTATTCTGATATACGCTCAAATTCTTCATACTGTTCATCAGGATTTTTAATATAGTAATTAATTTTTACATTCTTATCAATTACATAAAAATTATAAATAACTTCTTCTATATTTTCTTTAACAACTTTTATCCCTCTATTAGCTTCATATGTATTCAAGAATGGAGATTTTGTCATCGACATATTATAAGTAAGTTTGCGTGGACCTTGCACTAATCTACTTCTAAAAAGTCCTGTATTTTTATTTGTAACAAAAGAAATTAGATTTTGGTTAGCAACCTTATTTGATTGATAATCTCCACAAACAATCATTTGATTATCCTTAAATAAGTTTTCTAATTTACCTTCATTTATTAAATGAGCATCATCCACAAGCAAAATATCATATTGATTTTTTCGAATTACTTCTTCTGCAAAAGCCATTGTTGAAAACATAACTTTTGCTCTTAGGAGAGCGTGTCTAGAACTTTTTACTGTAATAGGAGTTGATTGGTGAATTTTATAGATTATATTATTTCCATTCAATTTACATATCTTATCCTCTAACACAATAATTTCGTCCAAATACTTGAAATATTCAGTTGAAGTAAGCATATCCTTTGAATTTGATATATCTTTTTTAATCAAATTTTTGAAATATTTATACGTAAAGAAATTAGTTAAATTATTTACTTTATCTTTAGAAACAATATATTCAATTAATTTATCTAAATGATAATCATTTAAAACTGCTAATCCTCTAGTTATATTTAAATATAAGACTAATTCTTCTTTTGCTTCTAATAAACTATTTAAATATTCAATATTTTGTTCAATATTACTAAAGTAATATCTACTTACGCTATCTTTAAAGATTAAACTATAAAGTCTTAAATTACCACCAATTGTATTTACTAATGTATTCATACTATCAGCGAGTTCTTTTATTTCAGAATATCTTTTTATGGTTTCCATAGCACTATTTATGTTTTCAAATGTATTAATATATTGTTCAAAATCCTTTATTATTTTACTAATACTTTTGAAATCTGTTTGCTCTCCTTGATATAAAAACTCATACAAGTATTTAAATTCATCATTTTGGCGTAAATTATTGACTGTCTTATCAAAATTATCAATAATATTTTTTATTTTATAATATTCTTCAACAAGTATATAATTTTTATCTAATGTTACTTTTGTCTTTAAGAGTCTTTCTTGCGACTTATAGAGTCTGTGTATGTAGTTAGTAAACTTTTCTAATTCTTTAACTCTATCTACAATTGATTTATCGTCAAACACAAATCCCATTTTTTCATATGACTTAATTTCATCATTAATTACATCATATAAACTATTATAAGCTTTGAATTTACTTTCATCTTCTTTACGATTATTCTTATTTATTGATAAAATAAAGTCAATAATTTTTTTGCGATTGCTATGAGTATTTATTGCTGTATAATATTTTTTTAGTTCCCTAATTGTTTCAATTACTTCTTTATGATTGTGATAATTTATATCACATATTTCAAAATATTCTTTTTCAAGTTTACCCATTTTTTTGATTAATTGATTATAGTTAACTACTGCCTGACTTTGTGGATTATTTTTGATAAGTTTGCCCAATCTAGGATTACTTATAAAAGCTTGATTTATTTCTTCTTGTATTGAGGAAATAGAATCATCAATTTCTTCTAAACGTGACAATGTTTTACCATCTTTATTATTCATAATCATAGCAAGCAATTTACCACTTATAGGATATGTTAAATACAACTTAGCAAGGATATTAATATCATTTATGGAAATATCTTTATCAAAGTATTCCCAATCTAATAATTTACTTACATCATTTATCGTTTTTTTAAATCCATCTAAAAGATTAGATACATTACTTGCTTCTTTTTCATAGTCATAAATATTACTTATAATGTTATTAATTTTTACAACTTCTTCTTTTGAAAATACATCTGCATATAAGAGATCAATTTCATCATCTATATTTATTGTTTTTAAATTAATATATTTTGTACTTAAGTCATATTCAAGGTTTTGGTAATCTACAATTTCTTTTTCTAAATTGTAATATTTTTCTTTAGCATTTTTAAAAATAGCAAAATCTTCAATCCATTTATTTGGTATTAAAGAAATATTTATTTTTTCAATAGGTTCTAAAGCTCTTTTGACTCCGGAGAAACTAGTTATTTTCTTCACTCCGAATTCTTCAAGTTCGTGCACTTTCTCTTTTAAATTCTTTAATCCTGAATTTAATTGAAAAACAATGTTTATTACTTGATTAACATATTTAATATTATTAATATAAGGAATTTGTTTCCATACACTATCTTTAAAACTATTTATTCTTTGAGCATTTTGTTCGATTAGTTCTAATGCTTTATATATTTTTAGATATTCATTTTTATATAAATAATCTAAACAATCGATATTCTTTAAATCAAATTCTTCCATTTTCTCATAGTCATTAACTAAAAACAACTTCTTTATAGCCTCAACAAGTTTAAAATCAGCAGTCATTTTATTCATTTCTTTTTCAAAGTTATTGACTACTTCTAACTTTTCTTTTAGTTCTTTTTCTAAAGCTTCAATTTCTTCAGTTTTAACTTCTATATACTGCTTACTTATTGATTTATTTTCCTGATGAATTCTACACAAATCTATGTAATAATTGCTTAAGTCGTACTCATCGAGAAAATTCTTTACATCATTTATTGACTCTAGTGAATTTGATAGATATAGTACTTTTTGTTTTTGATATATGGCATTAACAATAATATTCTTAAGAACTGTTGTTTTCCCAGTCCCCACAAAACCTGTAAACGTGATATCATTTCCATTAACAGCCCTATCAACTATATTTTTTTGTTCTTTTGTTAGAACTTGTGAGTAGTAAACATCCTTGGGAAAAAGCGGAGTTTGATCAAAAAAATCCTCATCAAATTTTCTCTTGTTATAAATGATTATATCTTCTTTTTTTCTTTCAACAAAAGTTAAATAATTGTCAAGTCTTGTACAACCTTTGTTTATTCTTTCAAGGTTAAAGATGACATTGTCTAGAGAATATATATCGTGAAAATTTTCATTTTGAATGAATTGTAGTTTATTACTCTTTTTAAATATGTTATAAAGAGCAGGATTTTCAAAAGGTTTAGAGGTCATTTTTACATATGTAACATTTTTTTCATAATACATAGTTATAGGAATAAAAAATATTGGTGCAAATTTATCTTTCTTTTCAAAATCACGATAATAGCATAAACCATATGTTATTACTAAGTGCATTAATGAATTATTATCCTGAAATTTTCTAAAGAAATAATAAGGTAAATTATCTCGGATTTCCTCACTTTCGCTTCTACTATGTCCCATACCTTTATTCTGAATTGGTAAGAAAGCAATCTCATTGATGTTTATAATTTCGTACTTTAAAAGTCTCTTTATTACTTCAACGTCAATGATTCCAAGTTCTAGGTAATAGTCATTTTCAAATATATTACGTAAGTGAACTGAATTAATTATTTTAAATTTATTCTTAAGACTTTTATTCATAATAACCTCTAAATTATAATATAGGTAAATTATAGCATATTTTCGTTTTTTTGTTAATATACTTTTATTTATTTTTATTAACTAATTACTTTTTCGATAAAATCAATTTTCTTTACATACTTACTTTTATTATAACCAACTTCATTTTGTTCATAATTACTTGGAAAAATAAAAATAGTGTTTTTGAATGATATTATTCTTCCTTTAGCATCATAACATATTCCTGATTCAATTATATTCTTAATCTTTCTTTGATTGTTATAAAGGGCATTATGATAATTATTAATAATAACTATACATAAGGGATTCTTCAGAACTTCATTTTGAAGGAATGCATACATATACTCATCAAAGAACTCAAGATCAATTTCAATTTCACACGGTTTATCCAAACCAAATACTTTATTTATTCTTTTTACAACATTTGTTACAGAATCTTTCTTTTCACTTTGAATTTCTATAACTCCAATAATCTTTTTATTATTCTTTATATCAATAAATTCTTTATACATTTGTGTTATATAATCATTTTCATCATATTTTATTATTTTATGATTAATTCCTAGTCCTAGATTTTCTAACGTGATTTTTTTTACAATTGTTTCGTTTATTTTTTTATTATTTAAAAGAGTATATGCTCCTACTTCATCTAACAAATCAATTGCCTTGTCGGGAAAGCATCTATTTGGAAACATCTTGCTATAGTCAATTATTTTCTTAATTATATTTTTAGAATATTTACATTTATAATGATTCTCATATATTCCTTTTATTTTTGAGAGAATATTAAATGTTTCATCCTCACTTGGTTCGGGAATGTAGATATTTTGAAATCTTCTAGCAAATGCTTTATCACGATCAATAAATTCATAATATTCTTCTGATGTTGTTGCCCCAATACATTTTATACCATCACGTGAAAGAATAGGTTTCAAAATATTACCAATGCTTAAAGAATCATCACTTTTAAATGATGCTGTTACCATATGAATTTCATCAATAAATAAAATAGCTTTTTTCTCTTTTATTTTATTAATTACATTCATAATTCTTTCTTCAAGATCTCCACGATATCTAGTGCCAGCAATAAGTGATCCTATTTCTAGACGGTATATATTTCCATCGTATTCTTTATTTATTAATCTTTGGGCTACTCCTTCTACTAATGCACTTTTGCCAACTCCAGCTTTTCCTATAAGCATGCAATTATTCTTTTGTTTCTTAAATAGAATTCTGACTATTTTATCTATATATTCATTTCTACCAATAAATGGATTTGTTTTTTTACTCTTAACTTCTTGTGTTAAATTTATTAAGAAATCATCATCTTCTAATTCTAGATACTCATCAACTGTTATTAACATCAAATTAGTATTGACACCAAATATTTCTAAGATTTCGATAGCATTATTATCACCATCTTTCAATAGTGCATATAAAATATGTTCATCGGTTATATTTTCTTCGTTATCTTTTTCCGCTATTGACTTAGCTTTTTCTAAAATATATTTATTTTTATTATCAGAACATAACTTACTTGAATATAAATATTCTTTTAATTCCTCATATTTAATTTTACACAAGCAGTTTAATAGCGAATCATCTTTTCTTAACAAAACTAAAAGTAAATCCTCAGTTCCTCCATTATCAATTATATCATCTATATCTTCTTCAACAAAATTAATCGCTTCCATTAGATTCTTTTCAAAATAATACATTTGCTTCCCTCGACTTTCTTTTTTAATTATATGATTTTAATCATTATTTAATATTAAGATTTATTTATTTTCAACTTATTTTACTAAACAAATACTCAAATATTGCCCGATATTTCAAGATATTATTGACTTAATTATCTTTTTTTGATAAAATTTTTATAAGAGGAAAAAAATAATGAATATTAATGAATTAGACTTTAAGGAGTTTACTGAATATGTAAAGAAAATTAGATATGGTTTTGTTGATACAGATAAAAACCTTCATTTAGATGAATTTACTAACCCAGTAGAAAATTATTATTTACAGAACCCTGAAGAGGTTATCAAAAACAACATTGGATTGTGTTTTGATATTGTGGAAGTATATCGTAAATATTTACAAGAAAAAGAAATATATTGCGAATCTTATTATTTAGAGTATTCAGACAAAAATATTTTAGAATCTCATGCCTTCATTATTGAAAAAAGAAAAAATAATTTATGGTATGAGTGTATTGATAACTCATGGATAAATGATTTGAAGCAAAAAGGATACAAAGACAAAGATCTCTTGATTAAATCAATCTATGAATGGTTTCAAAGTTATGTAGAAGAAGAATATGGTGAAATTAATAAAACTAAGTTTTATTTAAACAAATATTGCGAACCTTCATGTGTCCTTGAACACAAAAAAACGTTAAGAGAATTTTGTGCTACCCGTGATTACCTACCAACACACAGAACTGAATTTAGTGGAATGGCTATCGTTTTCTGTAAAGGTAAAGTTCTTGTGTTAGAAACTAGACACAATGAATATGTTTTTCCAAAAGGACATATTGAAAGCGGTGAAAACTCAAAAGACGCCTCAATAAGAGAGTGTTTTGAGGAAAGTGGAATTTGCATAACAGATGGAAAGTACTATGGAAAATGTGGAGAATATTCTTATACATTTTCGGCAGGACATTTGAAAATTACTAATGATGATTATTTCAAAACTTTTGGTGTTAATAGCATCACTAAAAATATCTATGTACATGTTTTCGAGATTGACGACTTCCAAAAATTTAACTTAGAATCAATATTTATCAAAGGTGTATGGGTAGATATTGATAGAATTAATCAAACAATCACTCATGAAAATACACGTGAAGTCTTTCAAAAAGCATTATCTCTTTATAATGAAAACAAAAAACATTAGACTAATTTACTTTCTAGCCCTCGCTATATGAGGGTTTTTTATGTAGTTAAAAACATAATACTTTTATTTTATAATATATTATTTAATGTAACCATTGAGAATATAATTGATGTTATATTGTTATCATTTATACTTGTTGGAAATAAATGATTATCAGTATATCTTTTTAGGTAACTTATATTATATATTTGTTACTATATTGTTTTCTTCTCTTGACACTTTTGTAAGTCTAAAAAAGAAAAAGTAGATACACCAATTAAAGTATATCTACCTTTATTACTAGATAAAGTTTTCGTTTATTTTATAGTCAATATTCATAATTTTACAAATTTTTTTAATTTTTCTATCTGGTAAAATTTCAACATATTCTTTTTCATTTGGTTCTTTATTTTCAATAACTTCATTTCTTTTGAATTCTTTGTTATTAGAGTCATTTAAAATTTCACATTTTTCAAACAATATAGACATTGTTGTAACGTTTGAAGTTGACAAGTTATAACCTGAAATTAAAGATATAATAAATTTTAAAAAATGTATTATATTTGCTTTTTTGATTATTATATATTTTATATCTTTTATCTTTATCTTTAAAATAATTTTATTTTTTTGTATTTTATTAAATATTCATCATCAATAATATATTTATAAGAATAAAAAATTCTAACAAACATATAAACCAAAAGTGGTATAGCAGTAATTATTGCACAAGTTATAAAGAATGCGACATCAAATTCATCAAAACACATTATAATACATCCTATATCAACAATAGATACAATAAGTAAATAAATAAATGAATATTTCATTTATAAGTACCTCCTCGTATAATAGTAATAATTATAAACCTTTATTTTTTTCGTTCACACAACAAGAAAGTTAAAATCTGTTGATTTGTTATATTATGTACTTGCCATACTTGTTTTTCACTTCGTTATTTATTTGGCACTTTACATATATACCCTTTTCTTCATAACTTGTTGTTTCAATAATGCTTTTATTTTTTATTTTATAATAATCATTTTCCATACTATATGGAATAAGCATTTCTACAGATTCATATTCTCCATATGTTTTCTTAAAAATAAGTTTTAGTAGTTCATCGATATTATATCCATTTAAAGCACTAATTCTAATTGCTTCTGGAAATTCATTTGGTATATACAAATAATTATCAATTTTATCAATCTTATTAAATGCATATATCACTGGTATATCTTTGACATCCAGCTCATTTAAGACTTTATTTGTTGCCTTTATTTGTGATAGATGTTTGCTATTTGAACCATCAACTACATGAATTATTAAATCACATTCTTTTATTTCTTCAAGCGTTGATTTAAAAGCTTCAATAAGATTATGTGGCAATTTTTCAATAAATCCTACAGTATCTGTTAATATAAAACCACCATTTTTGTAGTCAATCTTTCTTGATGATGTTTCTAAAGTTGCAAATAGCATGTCTTTTTGAAATACTTTCTTTTCATCTTTTGAGTTTGTTATTTCTAGGAATTTATTCATTAGTGTTGACTTTCCTGAATTTGTGTAGCCGACTAAACAAACTTTTGCCAAGTCACTTGCTGTTCTCTTTTCTCTTTGAACTCTTCGAACTTTTTCTAGTTCTTTTAATTCTTTCTTTAATTGACTTATTTTATCACTATTAATTCGTCTATCAAGTTCTAATTTGGTTTCCCCAGCGCCTCTACCATGTGCAAATCCACCACCTGCACCTCTCTGTCTTGACAATCCTTGTCTCATTCCAGCAAGTCTTGGTAATAGATAAGTAAGAGATGCTATTTCAACTTGGAGAATTGCTTCTTTAGTTTTTGCTCTTCTTTTGAAAATCTCAAGAATCAAATAAGTTCTATCATAAATTTGGACATCAATTTTTTCTGATAATTTAGATATTTGCAACGGTGTTAATTCATCATTGCAAATTATAACATCTGCTTCATTTGCTTCGACAGACATTTTTATTTCTTCTATTTTTCCACTTCCAATATAAGTTACAGGATTAAATGAATCTAAATTTTGTTTAATTGAATCTACAACTTCTATGTCACATGCTTCACTCAAATTCTTTAATTCACTCATTTCATCTTCAAAATCATTTATCTGAATATTATCTAGTTTAACGCCAACTAATACTGCTTTCATATATTTTATCCTTTCATAAACTTAATTACTTCGTCATAAGTTGGTATAGCGTCTACTACTCCTTTTTTGGTTACTTCTAAAGCACTACAGGCATTAGCAAAATCAATTGCTTCTTCAATTGTTTTTCCTTTAGATATTTGACACACTAAACCTGCGTTAAATATATCACCGGCTCCAGTTGTGTCTATTGCTTTAACTTTATATGAGGAAAAGATCTTGTTGTCTTTTTCTAGTTTTGCCCCCTTGTTCCCAAGCGTAGTAATTACTGTAGCTTTTATTTTATTAATATCCAAAAGCGATAGTTCAAATTCATTTGGTGTTAAAATATTCACTTTTTGTAATGTTTCCACACTTAAATAATTTCTTGGGGCTGGATTAACAACAATTATTTTATCTTTTTCATATAAATAATCTATTAATTGTGTTGTTAATTCTTCATTGAATTCTAACTGCAACAATATTATTTCAGCAGAATCTAAATTCTGTTTGTAATTATTATATATATCTTCGAAAGTAATTAATTCACTTGCACCTTTGTAAACAATGACATTATTTTCGCCCTTGCTATCTACAGATATAACTGCATATGAGCCTGGAATATTTTTGTATACTATACATGGTTTGACATTGTTTTCTTTTAGTACTCTAATACATTCGTCACTATAGCCATCATTTCCTAGTGCTGTAATAAAAGTTACATCACAGCCTAATTTTCCTAATGCAATTGCTTGATTGTATCCTTTTCCACCTGGCTCAGTTTTTTTATCTATTGCTTGTATTGTTTCTCCTGGTTTATTGAAGTGATCAAGGTTAAGAAAAACTGATTCACCAGATAATCCAATCACTAATATCTTTTTATTCATATATTTACCTCAATTATTTTCTCTTTTTTTGTTCATTTTATCACCTCTAAATACTAATATTTTTCTTACTTGCTTATCATCTTCATTTTATCACCTCGCATTAATTTAATTATAGCACATTTTTATATTTTCGAAAATAATATATTTATTTCTTATTCATATAAATTAAAAAAATTACGCATAGAAATATATCTATACGTAATTTGAAAGTAATTAATTATTTTATATCATCTTTTGGATCAAATCCTAATCTCTTTAATGTTTCAACAACATAGCTTTCACGATATTCTTCTTTTGGATCTCTTCCAAGATATGATTTGAAGAATTCTTCGCATGCTTGTTCGTAAGGAATATTAGCAATGTTAGCAATAATTCTTGTACTTCTGTCAATTAGTTTTTTGTTTGTTGGAAGAACTTGAATCATCCAATTTGACCAAACACGTCCCATCTTAGCCATAGTTGCAGTACTAATAACATTGAATGCTAATTTGACCATTAAATGAGTTAATAATTCATTAGAAGTTCTAGCAAATTTACAAGGAATATGAATTTCATTTTCATATAATTTTCCTTTTGGAATTGCACCCATACGAACTACAACACCTTTTTCAAATTTAGTTACATTTTCTTTAAACCATTTCATAACTTCAGGTGTAGCACTTCCGTTTATATCTAAGCATACTAAGCAGTTTGGTTTACGTGAATATCTTGATGGATCATCTTCATTACCAATATAATACATAAATACTTGTTCACTTCCTACTAGAGGAGGATTGTCAACGATTGATTGAGCTGCACCCATACGAATGTAATCTTCTTTTGTCCAATCAAGTCCTGTAATAGGTCTACGGAATACATGGTGCCATGCAACCTCTGTTGGATATAGAGGGTCTTTAATAAATGCCCAACTTAATTCTGAAGTTGTATCGTTAAAACGACGGAATGGAGGAAGAGTAAATGTAGGTTGTCTTTCTGTAGTATCTGTTAAGATATCTAATAGATAATCATGAGTAGTGTAAGTGATTAAACCTTTGTTTTCATAAACTGATTTTTCTAATTCAACTACTTGTGATAAACCTGCTAAGCCTTTTCCTGTTGCTAGTTGTTTATGCATTTTATTAAATTCTTTTACATATTCTTGAGGATCTAATGCAATAACTCCGGCAACTTCTAATTCTTTTTCAGTTAAGTTTTCTTCGCACCATTCTTTTGCTGCCACTTCTAAAGCAACGCCAGCTACTAATAGTTCGATTGTAGTTACTTGCATACGAGTTGATCCAGATACAGCCATATTACCAACGTATAATGGCATTTGAATAACTGTCTTACGATCAAATACTTTACGACATCTTTCTAATGTTTCATAAAGAATCTCTTTTGGATTACAATATAAATAATATGTTGTACAGCCAATTGAATCAGCTTCGACAACTGAACCATTGATACTTGCTGAAAGTCCACATTCAGACAATCCTAATAATACATCACCAACACCCATTTTAGCATCACGAACTTGTTGTGCTCCAAATGTCATATAGTCTTCATAGTTTTCTACAGATTGAACTAATGCTCTATCTCCACCAGTTGTAAAACTTACAACACGGTTAGCATTGTATAAAAACTTTTCAGCTTTTTCAGGTAATTTATTTGAAAGATTTGTCCAGAAATATCTCCATGCAGCATCTAATTGAATAGCCATACGACCAGATGCACCAACTGAAGAAATAACAACTCTTTTATCTTCGTACATAACTCTCTTGATGTCATCAACTAATCTTCTAAACACTTTAGTTTTGAATGTTTTTGCGGCAACCTTTGGAATATTAACATCAGCTGATAAAATCATTGCTACACCAGCTGCTGTATCTTTAGCAATTGTAGCACTCAAATTCTTTGTAAGTGGGTTAGATTGCTCTGTAGGGATAACACCTAAATGAAATTGTTTTTCATTTTCAATAAAATTCTTTGCTGCTTCTTTATAATTCACGATTATACCTCCATTGATTATCATTATTCACAACAATAATATTAACGTAAACATTATAGCATATTATTATCTTTTTTGCAATATTTTATATTATTCTTATGGCTATTTTTTAAAAATATGCTATAATTTAAACATATTATAATGGAGTATTTATATGGAATGTTTTATGATTATAGCAAATCCCGGAGAAAACGCCAACACGGAAATTAATATAAGTTGGCATACTGATTTAGATAATACCAATTGCAAATTATTATTCACAAAAATAGATGATATAAACTTTGAAAAAGCAACTATAATATCCGGTACCTATGTTTATAATGATATTTTTGATAATGTTTTTTCAATAACAAAGGATAGAGTAGATTTCTATGAAAAGGTAAAAGTTCTTCACTATCATGTTTGTTTACGTAATTTGCTTCCAAATACAAAATATATGTTTAAAGTTGGACAAAATGAATTAAGTGATATACATTATTTCAAAACTGGTAGTACAGATTTCTCATTTGCTTGGGTTTCTGACTTTCATGCTTATACACCTATTCCTAGTCGCTTAAACAATGCCTTTAATACTACAGAGAAAATAATATCAAAAGAAGGCGATGTTGATTTTATTTTTTGTGGTGGTGATGCTATTGCTTGGGGTGGTAGTTATTCGTTTTGGAAAGACTTATACGAAAAAGATTTAGTGAAGAAATATATGTGGGTTAATATTCTTGGTAACCATGATTTCATGAGCAGAAAAAATATTAAAAACACTTCTGCATATTTCTTATCAACAAGTTATTTTCCTCGAAATGGTTATGGAAAAGAACAAGGAGTTGCTTATCACTTTATATATGGAGATACTTTATTTGTTATTATAAATAACGAAGCAATGGGATTTGTTTTAGATAGTCCTGAAGTACAAAAATGCCGTAAGTGGCTCTGTGATATTCTCGAAAATACAACTTGCAAATATAAAATTGTTTGTCAACATTATGACTGGTTTCAAGGAATTAATGGAGCTTCAAGAAATTTTGGATACTTACGTTATAAAGACATTTTCGATAAATATAATGTTATTTTAGCTCTTGCTAATAACAATCACATATATGTACGAACATATCCATTATATAATGATAATGTTTCTGTAAAAGGAACTGTATATATTCAAAGTCCATCAAGTGATAATGAAAGAGGACAAGAAATGGGTACTCTCGAATATAACAAAGAAAAAATAGCTTCAAGATTTTCAGAAGGAAATAAAACAGTAGGTATACTAACTGTTAGAAGTAATTCTAAAGAAATTACTATTACTCTTTATGACAGAGAACTTAACATAGTTGATCAATGTAAAATTAATAAATTATTATAACAAAATAAAGAAAGTCAAGTTAATTATATATATAAACAATTTAACTTGACTTTTATTACTTAAGAATTTTATCTAATTTACCTTATTACGATATACTTTATGTATTCTTTGCAATGTTTCTTGTGATATAATCTTTTTTTATATGCATATGATACTGTAGTAATTTTTCCATTATTATGTACTAAAATTTTTATTGATATATAATTATTTTTAAATAAAAAAGCCCCCTTTTAAAAGAGAGCTTAATAGTTTGTATATATTTTATTAAGAATGTTAAAAAGCAAATTTACGAAATTTTATCATAACATGCTTATATTTTTACACTACTATGGAAAATAATGCAAGTATTGTTATATTTTTTGTATCATCATTCTAAAGTATGTTTCTGGATCACTCATAGACATTTCTTTTGTAACTTTATCATTTACTATAGATAAAATCTCATATTGACTATTTTTAATTTCATTAATAGCACATACAAGAATTATTTTTCTGTCTTTTGTTCTTTTTATGATGCTAGAAATAACTTTTCCTTGCATACTTTGGCTATCAATTTTTCCTTCACCTGTAATAATTAAATCATAATCTTTATATAAATTATCATAATTTATTACATCAAGTAAATAATCTATTCCCGAAACCATCTTAGCATTTAGAAAAGTTTTTAGGCTGAATCCAACTCCACCAGCAGCACCACTACCTGGGTAATTTATGTATTCATCTTTGAATGAAGCAAAATGCTTTATATTGTTTTCTAGAATAGGCATAGTTTTTTCGGTTGAACCTTTTTGTTTACTAAAAACATATGTTGCCCCATTTGCCCCTAATAGAGGATTAGTTACGTCGCTTAAAACTGTTACGTTAATGTTTTTACATAATTCTTTAACTAAAGACAAATCTAATGATTCAATCAATGATAATTTTTCATTATTCATTCTTGTTAATTTTCCTTCATTAAATTTTGCTCCTAAAGCTTCAAGCATTCCACTTCCACAATCATTAGTTGCTGAGCCACCTATTCCAATTACTATATTTTCAACATTCTTTTTAACTGCATCATAAATCATTTCCCCAAATCCATAAGTACTTGTTATAAATGGATTTAGTTCTTCTTCTGTAAGCATATTTATTCCGCTAGCTTTGGCTAATTCGATGTATGCTGTTTTTTTGTCTTTCGAAAGCATGTAATAACTTTCAACTTTTCTAAAAAGCGGATCGCAAACATTTATATAAACCTTATCTAAAGGAATATTTTGACTGATGGCATCTAAGAAACCATCACCACCATCAGCTATAGCAATACTTTTTACTTCATTACCTTTCTTTTCTTGTTCTTCTTTTACAAGTTCTCCAAGTCTTAATGAAGTTATTGTTCCTTTAAATGAATCTATTATTGATAGTATTTTCATATTACTTGTTCACATTCATTTTGCAAGTTGCATATTTAGGTCCCGAATAACCTTTGCATGTTCCTTTTTCTGTAGAAAAATGCATTTGGTTTATAAGTTCATAAATGTTTCCACTTACACTAAATCCGCTTACTGGCTTTTTATCTTGGCCATCAAAATACATTCCTAGGCGCACTTCTCCGCCAAAGAATCCACTATATAGGTCTAATTGAAATGATGAAAAATTAATGCATTCAAGATATTGATTCTTTCGCATTTCTTCATCGGACAAACTTCCACCTTCTACAACAAAGTTTACGAAATTTCCTGTAGGTTTTTCGATTCCCATATAATATCCATACATTGCATTTCCAAATAACGAGATTGCTTTTCCATCTTTTATTATTTCTTTCTCACAAAGTTTTGTTCCTAAGCCATCAATAGGAGATGATGTAGCAGATCCTTTTATAAATGGGACACCTTTTATAGTCAATTTGTCGCAATTATCACCTTTTTGAATTTCATCATTTAACTTGTATGAAGCCATATTTCGATATTGCATTCCGTAAGATATTTGATTAGCAAAGAATTTACATATGCTAGATGTTTCCTCTAGACCTAAAATTACTTGGCATTCTTTTATATCATCGACATTTGCAGCTAAACCTCTGTTTTTAGCATCTAATAACTTTTCATTGACAGTTTTTGTTATGTCTTCTAAGTCAATCGTATTTGATTCTTTTGAAAGATATAATTCTACTTCTTCTTTTTCACCTCTCCACGTAGGAATAACTTCAATCATTAGTTTATATGTAGGATATTTTATTTCTACATTTTTTGAATTTACAAATTCATTTTCAGTAACAGTTAAAAATATTTCTGTACTATTAATCCAACCATCTTTATATACATCTGCTTCAAAGATAGCTTTTGCAACTTCAAGAGCTTGATTCTTAAGATTTTCTTTACTGATATTTGTATCATAATTTGTACATTCAAATACTTCATTTTTTGGTAGTTCGTAAAATTTATTCTTTACATACTCACATCTATTATAGGCAGCGATAATTTTTTCTTCGATTTCTTTGTCGGAAAATGAGGAACTCACGCTGAAACTTGAAGATCCTTTATATTCCTCAAAGTCTTTGTATATTGTAACACTTGTATCATCAACTTCTACTTCTCTTGCTGTCTCTAATTTATTTAAAACATAGTATAATTCACATGATGTTTTAAATGTATAATGAATTTGATAATCAGTTATACCTTGAACTTTATTTATTATATTAGTAATTCTCGTAATCTCTTTATTCATCCAAGTTTCACTCTCGCTTTCAAGTGTGGTCCACCATCACTTACTCTAACCCATTCTTTGTGTCCTTTCCCACAATATCCTGCTCCTGATAGTTCAAAAGCATCTGAAACCATAGAAATTGATTTTAATACGTCTAAGACATATCCACTTAAAATAACTGGTGAGAATAATCGACCTGTGAATTTTCCATCTTTTATTTCTCTAGCATATTCACATACACATTGTATTTGCCAGTTTTTAGGATCTTCCATTCCATTGTTTGTATCACATAGATAGAAACCATAATCAATTGATTTTATCATATCTTCAACACTATCTTTTCCAGGAACAAAGAAAGTATTTGTCATACGTGTGTAAGCTTTATGAGTAAATGACTCACGTCTTCCATTTCCAGTAGGTACTGTTCCTAATTGCATAGCACTTAGCGCATCAGACATACCTGCTACTAATATGCCATCTTTGATTATCTCAGTATCATGACCTAGAACTCCATCATCGTCGAAGAAATATGATGCTACAGATAAACCAGATTTAGCTCCATCTCTCATGCTTACAATAGGAGAAGCTACATATTTTCCAAAATAATCTTTTGACTTTGCTCTATTCTTAACAATCATATCCATTTCAACTCCATGGCCAAAAGCCTCGTGAGCTATTAATCCTGTTATTGTTGGATCCGTAATTACATCATAAGTCCCAGGAACAATAGGTAAACAATCTAATAAGCCTATACTTAAATCAACTGCATCATCAACCTTTTCGAAAGCTTGGTTAATGCAATCTCTAGAGTTTGTACTTCCGGCATCACTGCGCGCAGTTTTAATTGTATTATCTCTTCTTGCAACAGGCATTATTAATGTATTTACCCATGAATAGTCTTGTTCTAAATCTTTATTCTTAGAAATAAATATTTTTGAAACATTCATCTTATCAAACATTGTAAAAGCATTAATAATTAATTCGCTTTTAGATAGAATTTTCTCTTTTACTTGATTTAAACTATTAACAATTTCATCAATTGTCATAGGCGATTTATCTTCTCTAGTAAAAGATTCAGTCATAATTTCATCGTTTAACATTTTTGCGTTTACGCGTTTTGATTCTTTTATTTCAAAATTCTTTATTTTTTGAGAAATTTCTTCGATATTACTATCATCTAAATTATTAAAACTATATTCTAAATATCCACTGCCATCATATACTTTGACAACAAATCCTCTTTCACATTCATTTGTTTCTGATATTGAAGTATTGAATTTGTCACATTGTACTCTTAATCCTGTCGTGTCAACACCCAAAATTGAAGCGTATGGATATTTTTCAAGTAAATTTTCGACTAATTTTTTACAAGCTTGTTTTTTAGATTTTAAAAATGATGTTATAGCCATTTTTTATCCTTTCATTTTAGAATTTCTTTACAGCAAATGTAACATCTTCACCATTAATATTCCATTCTTTTGTAAAGATATTTTCTTCTAATCTATCGAAAACAATTTCTTCAGCTAATAAATCCTTTTTAATTTCTGTTTCATTATTTTCGATAATTTTCTTTATATTTTCATTTCCAGTTACGAAGAAATAGATATGATCCACAACTTCAAAACCAGCATCTTTTCTCATTGTTTGAACTTTTGATACTATTTCTCTTACATATCCTTCTTCAATTAGCTCAGGAGTTAATTTTGTATCTAAAACTACATACAAGCCTTTATCGAAGGCAACCGAATATCCTTCAGTTTTAAATGTTTCAATTAGTAAATCTTCTTTTTCAAGTTCGACATTTTCGCCATTAATTGTAAGAGTAATTTTTCCATTTGTATTTAACTCTTCCATTGTTTTATGACCATCTATAGTTTGTAACTCTTTAGAAATAAATCCTAAAAGTTTACCATATTTAGCTCTTAGTGTATTAAAGTTAGGTTTAAATTTATATGTCGTGTATTTACTAACATCAGAAACAAATTCAACTTCTTTAACATTTAATTCATCTTTTATTATATCTAAATATAAATCATCTAATTTTTCACCTAAAACATACATTGTAGCAATAGGTTGACGATTCTTTACATTACCACTATTACGAGCATTACGTCCTAAAACTACTATATCTAATACTTCATCCATTTTGTTTTCTAATTCTTTATTAATATATTTTTCATTAACTTTTGGATAAGAGCATAAATGTATTGATTCAGGAGCTTCTTTATTAACACTGCGAACTAAGTTTTGGTATATTTCTTCAGTTATAAATGGAAGCATTGGACAAATTGCTTTACATAATGTAACTAGTGATGTGTAAAGAGTCATATACGCATTAATTTTATCTTGTTCCATTCCTTTGGCCCAGAATCTTTCACGACTTCTACGAACATACCAATTACTTAAATCATCAATAAATGTTTCAATTGTTTTAGTGCATTCAAAAATCTTATATTGTCCTAAACATGTATCTACGTCTTTTACTAATGTATTTAATTTTGAAATAACCCACTTATCCATTACAGATAATTTATCATAATCTAAAGTATATTTTGTTGGGTCAAATTCATCAATATTTGCATATAAAACATAGAAGGCATATGTATTCCATAAAGTTCCCATCACTTTTCTTTGTCCTTCAACAACTGCTTTGCTATGGAAACGATTTGGAAGCCATGGAGCACTATTTGAATAGAAGTACCATCTGATAGCGTCAGCACCAAATTCTTTTAATGCGTCGAATGGGTCTACAGCATTACCTTTTGATTTACTCATCTTTTGTCCATTTTCATCTTGAACATGTCCTAAAACAATAACATTTTTAAATGGAGTTTCGTTAAAGATTAGTGTTGAAATAGCTAATAAAGAATAGAACCATCCTCTTGTTTGGTCAACTGCTTCACTTATGAAATCAGCAGGGAAGTTTTCTTTGAATATTTTTTCATTTTCAAATGGATAATGCCATTGTGCGAAAGGCATTGAACCTGAATCATACCAGCAATCAATTACTTCTTTAACACGATGCATTTCTTTTCCACATTTTGGACATTTAATTGTAACAGCATCAATATATGGTCTATGTAATTCTATATTATCAGGGCAATTATTACTCATTTCTTTTAGTTCAGCAATTGATCCGATTGCATGGCGATGTCCACATTCACATTCCCATACAGGTAGTGGAGTACCCCAATAACGGTCACGGCTAATTCCCCAATCTTGAACATTAGAAATCCAATCACCAAATCTTCCTTTTCCGATTGATTCTGGAATCCAATTGATGGTATTATTGTTTTTAACTAAATCATCACGAACTGCTGTCATTTTTATAAACCATGATTCTCTTGCATAGTAAATTAATGGAGTATCACAACGCCAGCAATGTGGGTATGAATGTTCATAGTTTAAAACTTTAAACAATTTATTTTCTTTATCAAGTGCTAATAATACTTCTTTATCAGCTTTCTTACAGAACATGCCTGCCCATGGAGTTTCTTCTGTCATTTCACCTTTACTATTAACTAATTGTAAGAATGGTAAATCATATTTTCTTCCTACACGTGCATCATCTTCACCAAATGCAGGAGCAATATGAACTATACCTGTACCATCAGTTAATGTTACATATGAATCACAGACAACATAATAGTGTTTTTTATCTAATTTTTTAAAGTCAAATAATGGCTCATATTCACGATATTCTAATTCTTTTCCTAAGAATTCTTTTTCAATTTCATATTCACCATCTAAAACGCTTAATAAAGCTTTAGCAAGAATGTAGTGTTCTTCTTTTCCAAGTTTTTCGTTAATTGTTTTAACTTTTACATATGTTTCATCTTGGTTAACGCACAAAGCAAGGTTTGAAGGTAAAGTCCATGGAGTAGTTGTCCAAGCTAGATAATATGTATTATCTTCATCTTTACATTTAAATTTACATATTGCTGTTTTATCTTTCACATCCTTATAGCCTTGAGCTACTTCGTGACTTGAAAGTGGAGTTCCACAACGAGGACAATATGGAACAACTTTGAATCCTTTATAAAGTAATCCTTTATCCCATATTTTCTTTAATGACCACCATACTGACTCAATATAGTTATTATCATAAGTTATGTATGGATTATCCATATCAGCCCAAAATCCGACTGTACTAGAGAAATCTTCCCACATGCCTTTGTACTTCCAAACGCTCTCTTTGCATTTTTTTATAAATGGTTCTAAGCCATATTTCTCAATTTGCTCTTTGCCATCAAGTCCTAGTTGTTTTTCAACTTCTAGTTCTACTGGTAATCCGTGAGTATCCCAACCAGCTTTTCTTAAAATGCGATGACCCTTCATAGCTTGATATCGAGGTATCATATCTTTGATAACTCTAGTAAGAACGTGACCAATGTGAGGTTTTCCGTTTGCAGTTGGTGGACCATCAAAAAAAGTATAGTTTTTATCGTTCTTATGAATGTCTATACTTTTTTGGAAAATGTCATTATCCTTCCAAAACTTTTCAACTTTCTTTTCTCTTTCGATAAATTTTAAATCAGTTGGTACTTTATTATACATTATATATCCTCCTTAAAAATAAAATTCGCCCTATTAAAAGGACGAACATTTCGCTAACCACCATTTAATATACTTGATAATATATTTCTTAGATAACGGTAAGATCCCGGCTATGTATACTTTTGTTTTCCACACGCTGCTCCAAGGTGATATTCATCATTTGTTTCTACTCTGTTTAAGGCTTTCACCATCCCTTAATCGCTAAGACATTTTAAAACAGACTACTGTCCTCTTCAATGCATTTACACATACATTATAGTACAAACACAAACAAAAGTCAATTTATTATTTTTTTTCATAAACTTTAAGATATTCTTCTAAACTCGTTACACCTTCAAGAACTAACCTTCTAGCATCAATTTCTAAACCTAATTCATTAGTCTTTAAAGCTTTAGTTTTTATTTTTGAATAATCATAGTTTTTTACTAATATATCTTTTATCTCTTCATTTATTTTTAGTATTTCATATACTCCCGTTCTACCGATATACCCTGTATTATGACAGATTGAACATCCACATTTTGTATAGATTGTTGTTTCCTCATTCAATTCTAAAATTTTCATTTCTTCTTTCGTTGTTTGATGTGGTTTTTTGCATTCATTACATAATTTTCTTACTAACCTCTGTGATATTACCGCATTTAAACTACTTGAAACCATAAAAGGCTCTACATTAAGATTGATAAGTCTAGTTATCGCTCCAATGGAATCATTTGTATGAAGAGTAGATAATACTAAGTGCCCAGTAATTGCTAGTCTAATGGCAAGACTCGCTGTTTCTTCGTCTCTTATCTCTCCTATCATTATGACGTCAGGATCTTGTCTTAATATACTTTTTAATATTTCAGAAAAGGTAAATCCTATTTTTTCGTTCACTTGTATTTGCGTAATTCCTGAGAATGTATATTCTACAGGATCTTCAACAGTCACAACATTAATCCCATCCGTTTTAATCTTTTCTAAAAATGTATATAATGTCGTACTCTTCCCACATCCAGTAGGGCCTGTAACTAAAACAATCCCAGATTTACGTTCGATTATATTTTCAATTTCTTTTTGCTTTTCTAAGGTGAATCCTATTTCTCCAATAGAAAAGGCAAATGATTTACTATCTAAAATTCTTATTACTATTTTTTCGCCATACACTGTAGGAATAATCGATATACGAAAATCATACTCAATATCGTTAATTCTATTTCTTATACGTCCATCTTGAGGTTTCCTTCTTTCCGTTATATTTAAATTTGCTAATACTTTAATTCTTGCAACTAAAGCTTCATAAATATCAATTGCCATTTCAATAAATGTATTTAATACGCCATCGATACGAAATCTTATTCGGAAATGTTTTTCAAATGGTTCTATATGTATATCACTTGCATTTCGTGCTGTTCCTTCCCGCAATATACTTTCAAATATTCTTACTACAGGAGCATTATTTATTTCATTTTTATATATTTTTGTATCTTCTTTTTCTTTTTCAAAAGTTATTTCTTTTATTTCATTGTTTACTAAACTATTAAGTTTTTGTATTTTTTCGTTTTGTGTATGAATCAGTTTAATATTGCTATCTAAAATAGCTTTTATCTTATCTATAGTTGTAATATCGTAAATATTTGATATTGCACATATATAAGTATCTTCTTTTTTGTTTAATACTATTGCCTTATTGATTCTAATAAAATCAGTTGTTAGTAATCTTACAACATCTTTATCATATTCTAAGAAGTCAATATCATATTCTTCATAATTCTTTGTTTGTCTTTCATTTTCATTCATACATTTCTACTCACTGCATTCATAATCTCAAACATAGGTATAAAAATGGATAAAATTATAAATAACATTAATGCTCCCATTGTAATAATTAAAATTGGTTCAACTCGATTAATTACTTTTTTGATTTCATAATCATATTCACTTCCATAAAATAAATTTAAGGCTTTTAATATTTCTTTTACTTTGCCTGTTGATTCTCCAATTGCAAACATCTCAGTAAACTCATCAGGAAAATACTTTATATTTTTGATTGCATCTTTTACCTTTATACCCTCTTTTATTTCTTTTGCCGCTTTATTCACTTTTATTTCTAAATATTTGTTTCCAATTGCTCTTGACATTATTTCTATAGCCACCGCAATATTGCTGCCACTTTCAAGGAGCATTGATAATCCGCTAGTAAAAGATAGCGTATATAAGTTATTATAAATTTTCTTTAATAAAGGATTATGAAGTTTTATTCTTGCTAATAAATATCTTCCTTCACGAGTTTGGAATAAACCTATTAGCATAAGTCCTATAAATACTATTATTGCGAGATAAATTAAAATGTTACTTTTTAAATTATCTGATATTTTGATCATTATTTTAGTTATTGTTGGTAGTGTTTCCCCAAATTCTAAGAATATTTTTCTAAATATGGGTATTATTTTAAGCATCAAAAATATTAAAACACTAATACCCATAATAAGTAAAACAAATGGATAAATTACTACTCCAACCAACTTTCTTTTGCTCTCCTTGTTTTTTTCATAGAAAGAAGAAAGTTCAAAAAATGTAACATCTAAACTTCCACTTTTTTCTCCGATTCTCACAAGATTAATAAAAACCTCGGGTATTTCTTTATATTTTTCAAGAGTTTGTGAGAATGGTAATCCTTCATCTAGATCATTTATCCCTTCACTAACTATTTCTTTTAATCTTTTATTAGTTGTTGATGAATGAATAATTTCCAAACTTTTTGATAATTCTATTCCTGATTTTAATAGAACACTCATTTTATTACAAAAAAAAGTTAATACTTCAATTGAAATTTTAGTATATACTTTTTTCTTTGTTTTATATTCTTTATAACTGATCAAATATAAGTTTTCTCGATTTAGGATTTCTCTTAAATCTTTTTCGCTTTTCGCATAAATTGTTCCTTTATATTTTCTGTTTTTATAGTCTTTTGCTTTATAAATATATTTTCTCATTTTTTACTCATCTTCTCATAATTTTTGTATATTATCACTCTTCTTGCATCATAATAAGCTATTTCATAATAGGCTTTTATTCCATTTCCTTCAATCCAAACCATATATTTAGAATACATGTTATTATAACTTATCTTAAATGTATAAATTAAACTTTTATTTTTGTATAAATAGTATTTTATGTATCTTTCATCTAATATATACTCATATTCATTTGTAAATGGTTCTTGATTATTATCGATATGTGCTATGTGGTTTAAAACTAATAAATCAACATCTAATTCTTTATATATTTCATTTGTTCTATTTCTAAATGAACTAATTCTTCTATAGTATAAAGTGAAAAGTAACGATATTAAAACTGCTTCTATGATAAATACTATTATTGTAAATACTATAATGCTTCCTTTATTATTCATATACTTTTATACACACTTCTTTCGTTTCATATCCACTAAGGAGGATTGGGGTTGAACTTTTATTAATGTAAAGTCTTACAGTAGCTATATAGAAATGTCCTTCTTTTGTTATTGCTATTTCTAAGTAATCATTTGAAGTACCTTCGTACATTTGCATACCTATATCATCTAAATAAACATATTTTCTATTTTTGTAATTATCGATTTTATAAATTATTTCATTGCAAACATTGCTAATAACTCTAGCAATGTTACAATCCTTTTCCACTTGTTTCATTCCTTTTTTTACATTTATATATGATACGATGAACCCATAAGTTATTATACTTATAATGATTATAGAAATTAATAACTCTAGTAATACAAATCCTTTGTTATATTTTTTCATAATCATAATTCTTTCGATATAATAAACTATTAATATCAATTCTATCTTTCATAATTACTTCGTGGACATCGAACCCTTTTTCAATTAATGTTTCTTTTAACCTATGAAAGTCAACTATTGAATTCGTATAAAAATATATTACTTTTTTTAAGTCTTTTTCATAATATTTATATAAAGAAATAATTCTACTCTCTATTGATTTATCTTTTTCTTCAGTATATGTATACATTAAGATACCATCAATAACAACACTTATAATATACTTATCTTGAATATCTAAAACATATATACTATTTTGATTATTTATTGTTTTTATATCATCATATAAATATCCAAACACAACCTCACCTAAAAAGCTAATACCTTTAATATTAAAGGGAAGTGGTAAAAAGACTTTGTCTATAAATTCTTTTAAGTTCTTTTTTAAAAGAATTGTTTTTGTTAACCAGTAATCATCTTTTTTTCTTTTGGAGATGTATTTTATATATTCACCATTATACCTTTTGGAAATTTCAATATCTATTGCCAGTTTAAGTTCTTTATAACTTAAATCAGGGATATTAATTGTCTCTCTAATGATATCTTTTGTATCAATTGAAATTATTAAATGTGTGTTAACAAATTTAGCTTCATAAAGCGATTCGTATAATAACTTTCGAAAATCCGAAACTGTTTTTTCAAATAATTTGTTATCGATATTTACTATATCTTTTTTGTCTATCCCAAATGGTATTTTGTTTATTATATTTGCTTTACCTCTTTTTTCTTTTATTAGATAAATATCAAATATATAATTGTTTTGCCGATCACTTATTATGCACATTACCTTTTTCATGCTACTTCATAAAAGTTGTGAATTATTCGATGATATCTATACTTTTCATCAACAAAAGCGTAAATTAATTTATTCTCAAAATCTAGTATGTAAAACATCCTTATATGCTTAAATGTCCATTCATTTTCACGATATTTTATTTTTTTATTTTCATAATTATAGATTGTAAGAATAACTTCATTTTTAATTAGTAGTTTAATTATCGGTTTGTCATCTACTAAAATTTCTTCCATTTTGAATTTTCTATAGTTTTGTTTTAAATCTGTTGAGAATTCATCGAATATTCTACATATAATATCAACTTCTTCATCTATCTCATCATTAATACTAATTTCTTCGGATAATTTATACATATCCTTAGTTATATAAATGATAATGCTACATAGTAATGAACACAAACTTAGTGCTATAACCAATTCTAGTAGTGTGAAGCCTTTGATATTTTTCACCTTTTTATCCTCCTTGGTTTAATTTTATCATTTTTAGTTTTTTATCGTCAACTTATGCTTTATATTTACTTTCACTTATTATTTACTTTTTTCTTTTTAAAAAAAGAATTTTAAATTTTCCTTTTGTTTTTGTTTTAATACACAATTTATTGTTTTTTTTTACAAATATTGTATAATTAAAGAAGGTGAATAAAATGGATGTTAATGAACTTATAGAACTAATAAAAAATGATTCTTTAAAAAAAGAATCAATTGGGACACAAAAAGAAAAATCAATCCATCAATTTATTAAATATTATTTATCTACTAATGTACTTACCCATGAAGTATCTATTTCTGGTAAAATAGTTGATGTATTTTTAGATAATAGAATTTATGAAGTGCAAACGAGAAACTTTTATAAATTGCGTGATAAACTTTCTACATTACTAAATGATTATAAAATAACTATATGTTTTCCAATATATTGTGATAAAACTATTAATTTTGTTGATGAAGATGGTGTTGTCTCTATAGATCGTATGTCTCCCAAAAAAGAATTACCTTGTAAGATTCTTTCAGAGTTATATGCCATTAGTTCTTATCTAAATAATCCTAACTTGTCTCTAAAGATTTTTATGCTAAGTGTATTAGAACTGCAAACTACGCGAGTTAATAAATACAAAAAAATAAAAAGAACTCCTATTGATAAATTACCTTTAAAGTTGTATGATGTTATTGATATTTTATCTTATCAAGATATTATAAAAATACTGCCTTCAGAACTTTTTTCTTGTGATTTTTCAGGAAGTGATTTTAAGAAAATAACTCGTTTATCTGAACGTAACTCTTCCTATGCTTTGCAAGTTTTAAAGAAATTAAACTTAGTTACTCTAGTAAAAAAAGAGGGAAGAAAATTTATATATACTTTAAATAAAAGACCATATAAATAAAATTAGCATCTTATTTATATGGTTCTTATTTATACATATTTTGATGTATGTATGTGCAAAAT
>UMGV01003804.1_pt1 | contig 39793 bp, 37 predicted proteins | sample 1965361 | NCBI WGS metagenome assembly UMGV01 (sample SAMEA4836081, study PRJEB28245) | human gut metagenome | biome: gut microbiome; material: fecal sample | place: Denmark | collected 2008
TTACACAAGTTGCTACTTCTGCTTTGATTCCTAAAGAATTTAAATCATCTCTTAATTCATTCAAGTGACTCTTACCAAAGAAAGGAGTCATACCATGGTCTGTGGTCAAAAGTATTATTAAATCATTGTATATTCCTTCGCTTATACAAAGTTCCTTCATTCTAACAAGTTCATTTTGAATGTCATTTAATCTACTTATTATATCAAAAATTCTCTCTCCATATGTCTTTTTTTTGTAAAACTGCTCATAATTATTATTATGGCCTAACGAATCCAAATCATCAATATATAAGGCCAAAAAATCAGGAAATTCCTCATACACAATTTCTTTTTCATCAATAACTATAGGTTCCTTTTTAATTATTTTTCCTAATAATTCAAATCGGTCTTTATAATTACTATGCTCTTTAGGTGATGTAATATAATTATTATTTTTTTCTCCTCTAACACAAGGATTGTTCTCAAGCATAAATTGGTGAATTGAAACCACAGTTTTACCATTTTTCAAAAAAAGTTGAGCGATATTTTCGGCATCAAAAGTTCTAAAATGTTTAAGAACTTTTCTTGTTTCTTTATCAAAATGCTGATAAAAATTATGTGTTTTATTACTCCAAGCACCACATAGAATTGCACTTTGCATTGGATTTGTTATTGATATCAATCCACTATATAAATTCCTAAAAAATATACCATCATTTGCTAATTCTAAAAAACCTTTATCTAATTTATGCTTATGCAAATATTGGTAGTATGAATATGAAAAACCATCCAGGTTTATATATATTATTTTTTTCTCTTTTTTCATAATCTCTATACTCTATCTATGCTAACTAATGTACTTGGTATACACAATGGAAACCATAGAACTATTAAGTTCATATTACTTTCAATATAGTCAATACTATATATGTTACCAAATAGTATATTAATTATTTCCCTCTCACTAATATATTTTTCATTCTTTTCTTTTTTTGTTATTACTTCTAATCCATTATTAGAATAATTTATTAATATAGTTTCATCTTTTAATTCAAATTTTAAAGAGCCAAATCTATTTCCTTTATAGGAAAATAATTTTCTGATTATGTTGCTATAATTTATAATTTTTAAGGATACTCTGTTGCTCATAGTATACTTGTCGCAATATTCATACATTGTTTTTAGTGTTGAAAAATCAGAATTTACATTAACGTATTCGCTATTATTTTTTAACATAATAGTTTTTATCATTTCCTCACTAGATATTTCGCCAAACATTTCAACAATTTCAAATTTGAGTTGATCAAAAACAACAATGCTACGTTTATCTTTTTGAGTTAATAAATAGATAATGTTTTGTTCACTACTTCCTTTATATATTTTCATTGCATCATATTTATTTCTACATACAGGATCATACTTTGATATTATTTCAAATTCTTTATCGCTAATATCAGTTAACTCTTTTATTTCTACCTCATCAGTATTGCACGATAAGTACTTGTTCTTTATTTTTAAAGTCCCAATAATACCTACCTTATAATAACCTAGGCGCTCATATCTTTTTTTATCTCCTATCAAATAAATAATATCGCAATCTTTTTCCAAATTTTCACTAATATATGCAAACATTTCTTGCATAATATTAGAATTTCTTTTGTCTTTTCTAACACATAAAGTTCCAATACCAAGCATTTTAACATTTTTATACACAAGAGTTTTAGCTAAAAAGGTCCCAATAATCTCTTCGCCAATTTGATATATATAATGATATTTGTAATTTTCATCTATACTATAAATAGTTGGTTGAACTTTTCTAAAATCAATTTCAAACTGTTCATTAGCAAATTCTATGACTTTCTGATATTCTTCTTTTTTTATCTTTCTAATCATTCATTCACCTATAAAAGTAGTATCTTTTTCGACAATAGTGTTTGCTATTCTATCGTGGATGGTTCTAGATTCTTTTGTAAAAAGAAATATAAATGAAATAATACCAGGAATTATTAATAATGTTTCAATAATGCCTCTTCCAACAAATTCTCTCAAAACTAATCTTGTTGGTGATATTTCACACAAATTTTCTCTATTTACCATACTGATTGAAAAAATAAGTTTTCCCAAAGTCTTTCCTCTTCCGAAGATTGCTGGAGTGATAGTATAATATAATGTTTTTGTAAATAACAATTTCAATATAAAAATCGTGTACAACTTAAAAACTTCTTCAATAAAAATTTCTAAATTACCATCAACATCAGGATCTAGATTTTCCATTAGTTTATTAATTTTATCCATATCTTTTGAAGTAAAAATATACCAAATGATAAATATGATTAAAAAGTCTATAAACCAAGCCCCAATTCTTCTTGGAAACGGAGCGACCTCAAAAACACTAAATTCTTTTTCCATAAAAACACCTATTTTATTTCTTCTACTTTTCCACCATTAATTCTCGATTTTTCAGCCAAAAATGCCATAATATGAGATTCTACTGCTGATAATAACGTAGAATTAAACTTTCCATTATTTAAGTACGCTTCCATGAAATTTATAATAAATTTTTTGTCACTTCCACCATGCCCTGTTGCGGTTGTTTCAATCTCATATTGTTTTGTTTGTTCTGTTTTAAAATTAGTTACTTCAATTAAATATGGCTTTTCGCAAGCCCTTATTTCTCCATATTGACACATAATCTTAATTGTTCTATTTATTTTTGAAGTAAATGCACTAATATTGAATGTTGCTGTTATTCCACCATCAAACTCTATTATTGTTGATTGGTGATCAACAACATTATTATCACACCTATATACACATCTTCCATATTGACTAGCGCCTAAATATTTTCTTATTTTGTCAACACTAGACAAATCAAAAACCACAGATTTTATTTTTTGTGAAGAATATATTTTCAGTGCTGAAAATGGACACTCTTTTTCTACTTTGCAATCAATACAATAGTCAGCCATTTTTTCTTCATCAAAATTTTCCTTTTTAAATTCTGTTAGTGTCCCAAATGAAGCTATTTTTTTAGCATGTGAATTAGTTAAATATAATAAAATATCCAAGTCATGACAACTTTTCGCCAATATTAATGGGGAAGATTCTTCTGAATTTCTCCATGGACCACGAACATAACTATGAACATAATGATAATATCCAATGTTCTCATTATGCTGAATAGTGATAATCTTTCCAAGTTCATTTGTATCTATTATTTCTTTTATTTTAGTGAATAATGGTGAATGTCTTAATACATGGCAAACAGCTATTAATTGATTGGGATATTTACTAGCCAACTCCTTCATCTTAATAACTTCCTCAATTGTAGTTGCTATCGGCTTTTCTAATATTATATCATAGCCCTTCGCTAATAATCCAGCAAATTCACGAAAATGAAGTTTATCTTGTGTTGTAATCATAACAACATCTGACAATCTATCTTTTTTCATAAATTCAATATCATCAGCAAAAATATTTTCAGTAGGAACGTTATATTTATCTTTTACCATCTTTTGTTTTTCTAAATCAGGTTCAGCAACTGCTACTAATCTATACTTACCACTATAATATTCTTCTAATGCGTTAAGGTAGGCGTTTGCACGCCCACCCAGTCCAACAATAGATAAAGTAACTATATCTTTCGATATTCTCATTACTTATTAGCCTCGATTTCATACTTAGCTTCAGATATCAATTCTTTTACGATATCATCAATAGATTTATTTGGTTCTGACCAAATTTGCTTTGCATATTCATTAACTTTTTTGTCAACAGCAGTCTTTGCTTTTCCTTGAGGAGAGCGAATACCAAACTTCATATATTCACTAGCTGTTTTCATCATTGGAGTTTTTTCATATACATCTTCTAATGCAGCTTCATTAACTGCTTTTGAATTTACTGGTAAATATCCAGTTTGTGAACACATATATGCTACTTGTGCAGGTTGAGTTAACCATCTTAAGAAATCAGCAGCAGCTTCTTGTTCTTCAATAGGTTTATTGTCAAGAATAATAATTCCTGATCCACCTTGGTTAGTAAAGAATACTTCTTTTTTAGGAAATGGTAAGACTTCAATTTCAAAATTACCTTCTTTAGCTTTTTCAGTCATTGTTTTCAAATTAGAAGAAGTTGTAAAAATCATTCCAACTTTTCCTGTATAGAATTCTGATGTAATAATACTTCCATGATTAGCTCTTGAATTAGGATTTCTCATAGCATTTTCTGTTACTAATGACTTCCAGAATGCAAGACCAGTTTTAATTTTATCATTCTTATCAAATTCGATATCTGTAATATTATCATTGTATAATCTTCCATTTTGTTGGAACATCATACCAATTGGGTCAACACTTGAAGTTGCAAATCCATAAACACTATTCTCATCATTATTTGCATCAATCTTAGTTACTCCTTTTGCTATCTTCAAGAATTCAGACCAAGTCCAATTTGATTCTTCAGGTTTGTTAATGATTGATTCTGGAGTTGGAAGTGTAAATCCTGATTTTTCAACAAGTGTCTTGTTAACTACTAAAATATTACTCGCACTTGGGAAATAAGGATTTAACATAAATTTACCATTATATAATGAATATTGTAATAGTCCTTGGTTCAATCCTCTAATTTCATCATATGTAAATACTGTTCTTAAGTCAATTGCTTTTGATTCGTATAGCGGAACAGATGAAACACCAACAGCGGAAATAACTGGGTTATTCTTTGCCAAAATTGCAGCTTGCAATTTTGTATTCAATGCATTACTACCACCTTGATACTCAACAACGACAGAAATATTTTTACCTGGATATGTTGTTGCTTGGAAATTATTATAAAGCTCAGCAAGTTTTCCAATAGATGCTCCCATAGAAGATGTGGCTGAATTTGGTATCCACATCTTAATCTCAACAGGTTTTTCATGTTTTGCTTCTAAAATAGTCCATTCCATATCTTCTGGATAAAGAACATTGTCTTTTTCTTCAGCTGGTTCCTTTTCTTTACAACCGATAAATGCAAATGCACAAACTAATAAAACTAATAAACTAATAATTTTTTTCATTTTCTTTTTCCTTTCTCTCATTTACTAATTTTGTTTTTATTACTACCACCGACCATCGCCATCTTCACTTGTTTACTTGCAAAAATATAAACTAGCATAATAGGCGCCAATTGAATCATTGTTCCTGCCATTACGATATTCCATTCAGGAACCCCATCTTCTACTTGAAGTAACCCCCTTAGTGCTACCGGTAACGTTCTTAAACTTTCAGAATTTGTCATTACCAATACCCAATAATATTCATTCCAATTGCTAATAAAAGTTACAAGCAAATGTGTAATCATTACTGGTGCCACCATAGGTATCATGATTTTTAACATTATTGTTCTGTTCTTTGCCTTATCCATCTTTGCTGACTCAATCACTTCTTTTGGAATTTGTTTGAATGCTCCCATAAACATATAAATTCCGAACATTGAAAATAATGATGGTAGTATTAGTCCACCCCATGTGTCAACCAAACCCATTTTACTATAGAAGAAATATACTGGTATTAAAGTAGCCTCTGCTGGAAGCATCATACCTAAATATTTTGTTGCCCAAAGAAATTTCTTTCCTTTAAACTCCATAGTTGCAAAGCCATACGCAGCTGGAATAATTGTAAAATATTGTAATGTCAATACCAAAACTGAATACTTAATTGAATTTCCTACATAGTGAACTATTTGGGCTTGTCTCCATGCATAAACATAATTTTGCCATTGAGGATGTTTTACAATCAATCCTGGATCAAACGATAATGCATCTATTAATGGTCTTAATGACATTGATGCCATCCATACAAATGGATAAACAAAGAACAACCCAACTGCAATTAACAATAAATAATTTAAAATTTTTAGTACGTATTTAACCCTTTTTTTAATTTTTACTAGAAACAGATATTTGTTTTTTTCCTCCAGATGTTTGGCCGAATATGCATCTGTAGCAAACGATAATTTTTTTTCATCTAACATAATCAGTTCTCCGATTTCTTATTGAAAAATCTATATGCCACAAAAGTAAACACAGAAATAATAATTGTTAAAACTACTGCACCGGCCATTGCAAATCCATAGTTAAATTTTACTCTACCTGCATTATATATCCAATAACCTAAAACCATTGAAGAACCTCTTGGCCCACCCTGTGTCATTAAATCTATTGCAGCGAATGATTTGAATGAATTAATAAATTTCATTATAAATACAAATACTAATGTTTCAGACAAAAGCGGAACTGTTATTTTTCTAAAAACTGTAAAACTATTTGCTTTGTCAAGTTTTGCTGCTTCATATACATATGGAGGAATTGCTTGTAGTCCCGCTATAATAATTAATACATAATATCCAATTGATTTCCAAACTGTTACAAAAGCAACAGAAAATAATGAGGTGCTTGTGTTCATAAGCCAATTTGGACCTTGTATACCAAAAATACTTAATATTTGATTTATGATACCTTTGGGATCCAACATTAATATCCAAAGAATTGATACAGAAACCATAGAAGCAATATGTGGCGTAAAAACCATAGTTTGTGACAAATTATGAATCTTTGTATTTTTACTTAACCAAGTTGCCATTAAAACCGTTATTACCATAAGTAGTATAACAGTAAAAAAAGCAAATATTATTGTATTAACAATAGCCTTCACAAATTCTGTATCTCTTGTAAAAATCATCTCATAATTCCAAAAACCTTTGAAAGAAGAATCCCAAATGCTAACTAAATCAACTTTAAATAAAGAACCTATTATCATAAAGATTGCAGGTAATATTGTAAAGAATATTGCTCCAAACGCAGCTGGAATCATATATATATAAGCTGGATTAAGCTTTTTAAATATTTTAGCTTCTAGTTTATCCATTTTCTTTAATCTTTCGCATCTTTTGATATCCAATCTTATTTTTTGATAATCCCTATATGCTTCAATTTCTTCTGAATTCAATGATTTTTTATAATCATTTAACTCTGTTTTTAGTTCACTTATTCTAGTTTTTAGTCTTTCCTTTTCATCTTGAGATTTTGCTTTTTTAATTACAAGTTTTAATTCATCAATAGCATCGCAAAACTCATTATATTTCTTTCCAACAAGCTTTAAATCTGTCATATGCTACCTCAATTTCATTTTGATCATATACTCTATTGTCACAACTATCAAACACATAAATGTTTTCTTTTTTAATAATAAAATTAATCTTAGTATTTACTTTTCTACTATTCTTTGACAATTCCTTAACGAAAGCAGTTGTACCTTTGAAATCTACTAAATATAAAAATTCAGATCCGTGATTTTCAAAGCTTAATATAGTTGTTTCTACAAATATTGCATTTTCTTCGTTTTCATTTTCTTCAACAAATTCAACATCTCTTGGCCTAAAACCAATACTATATTCTTCATCTATTCTAATTATATTCATACCTGGATCACCAATAAACTTAGCAACAAACACACAATTAGGATTATTATGAATTTCTGATGGAGATCCTTGTTGCTTAATAACACCTTCATTCATAACTATAATATTATCTCCCATTGTCATAGCCTCAATTTGATCATGAGTTACATAAACAAAAGTTGATGCTAATCTTTGATGCAATCGAATTAACTCTGTTCTCATCTCAGAACGTAATTTTGCATCCAAATTAGATAAAGGTTCATCCATTAAGAAGCATTGAGGAGTTTTCGATATTGCTCTTGCAAGAGCAACACGTTGACGTTGACCACCAGAAAGGTTTGCGGGTTTTCTATCTTGATACTCCTCTAATCCAACAATTTTAAGTGATTCTGATACTCTCTCTTTAATCTCAAATTTAGGAATTCTAGCATTGAGCAATCCAAATTCAATATTTTCTTTTACTGTCATATGAGGATATAAGGCATAGTTTTGAAAAACCATTGCCAACCCTCTATCTCCAGGCTCTAAGTTTGTAACATCAATATCTCCTATCTTAATAGTACCTGATGTAATCTCTTCTAATCCTGCAATCATTCTAAGTAAAGTTGTTTTTCCGCAACCACTTGGACCAACTAAAATTGTGAAACTTCCTGTTGGTATTTTTATACTAACATTGTTTACAGCTTTTTTTCCTTCTAGCAAATCTTTATTTAACTTCTTTTTTTTCTTTAAACTTATGCCATAAATTTTAATGACATTTATAAGTTCTATATCAGCCATACTATTTTCTCTCCAAATCTTTATAACTTATCAGTTCTACATTATATTCCTTTAAGAAATCTTTAATATCACTAGCTGCTAATACTGCCTCTTCTAATAGTCGGGAACTATTATATGAAGATATATCTAATAGTTCTTCACTAATATATCCAGGATGAACCATCAACTCCACGATTTCTTTACTAATATTATCAATTATAATACTTTTAAATTTTTCCTTTAATATATCTAAAGTATCATTCTTTAGCACCTTAAATCGTTTTTCAAAATAAGCAGCCTTGAAAAATTTATTATCATACCCTCTAACTGGTATTTCTTCTTCTTCAGACAACTTAATTACTTGTTTCCTAACTTTCTCAGATACCTGATGAATATAGAGATGTGAATCTAAATGTGTTGGCTTTCTTTTGTTCAATAGCACAAACTTATCATATTGAGCCCTTATTTCATTATATATTTCACTGTCTTCATAAATATCATCGCTACTCAAATCTTTTGGCTTAATAAAATGACCATTTTTCAATAAACTTTTGCAATCAGTTAGAGGTTTACCTAATGTAATATTAATATGCAAACCAACATTCAAATCAGGATTTTTTTCTATCAATGATGAAGCCAATTCTGTCGCACTAGTATTCATCATTTGAGTTGTAGATGTTACTACCCCATTTATAATGCAATCATATATGCCATATGTAACAGAGTTCGTTAAGCCAAAATCATCAGCATTAATAATTAACTTCATAATAACTCCCAATAGCCTTTGTTTGCAACTATTAATTCATCTAGAATTTTCTTTGCTTTATAGCCATCAATTACTGTTCTGTTAAGTGTTAGTGCGGCTAAAGCCTTTTTATATGATTTTTCAAAAAATGCTTCTGCAGCTAATTTTTCATATGCGTACTGTTGCTCAATTAATCCCTTATGAAATGTTGGTATATTCCCAACTGATATTTTCCTAGGGCCTATATTCCCAACAACACAATTAACCTCAACCATTGCATCATCTGGCAAATTAGAAATTGTTCCTTCGTTTCGTAATATCATAATAAATTCTTCATTTGTGTTATTTGCAAGTGCACTAGCCAAATCAACTATCATATCTGCATGTGCTTCATTAACTGCAAGTGGTGAATTCTTAGCAGTACCACTTTCTATAACTTTTTTGCTCTCAGTAAAAACTTTTTTTTCTCTTCCATCCATTACTTCATTAGCCCTAGTGTAATCTTTATTCAAATGGCTAACTTTATACTCAGGGAAAAGATAATATTGCAAATATGTATTTGGCAAATAGTCTGGATAATTTTCAAGGATATTTTTCACCATATGGTATGTATCTAACCAAGATGGATCACGTTCTTCTTTGTCAGCAGGATCAAATCCATATTTTAAAATTTTTTCTTTAATCTCAGGTAATAAATCAACGCCTTCTGTATTATATAGATGTTTGAACCAACCAAAATGATTTAACCCAAAATATACTGGTTTCAAATCATGAAAATCAATATCAACAATCTTGCCATATGATTTTAACAAGTTAATAGGCTGATCACATATATTAAGTAGTCTTTTATCATCTGGGAATACTTGGTCTAACGCTACCGCAACAATTGCAGCAGGATTTGTATAGTTCAATATCCACGCATCTTTACTCATTTTTCTAACATCATTAACTATTTCTATCATATCTGGAATTGATCTCAATCCATAAGCAAATCCACCTGGTCCACATGTCTCTTGACCAACAACGCCATATTTTAGCGGTATCTTCTCGTCTAGTTCACGCATTTTAAATCCGCCTGTTCTGATTTGACAAAATACATAGTCAACATCTTTATATGCGACTTCTTTATCAGTTGTATATATTACTTCAACTTCAGGATTTTCCTCTCTAAATAAAATTTGAGCAAATTTACCTATTGGTTCTTGACGAGCTCCATTATTGTCGAATAGCACTAATTCCTTTAATGGTAATTTTTCTTTTTTAACACATAAACTTTTTAATAATCCTGGTGTCCATGTACTGCCACCACCAACTATTGTTACTTTATACTTCTTTTGTTTCATTTGTGAAACCCCTTTCATATATACTAATTATAAACCATAACCAATCTTTTTTATATTACATAAAAAGTAATAAATTACAAGAAAAAAGAGTTAACTCCTACCAAACCAAAAAAGTTAACTCTTAGCAAATAACCCTATCCAATTTTTTTCTTTATATAAAATGTTATAATAATATTCAAAACAAAAAGCATGGGCACTCTAGAAGATATATCAGATATAGATTTAGGATTATTATCAGAACAGATGCTTATATTTATATCTCCAATTTTTGATAGCTCATTATTTACATTTTTTGTAATCGTTATAACTTTAGCATTCCTGCTTTTAGCAATTTGAGCTGCTCTAACAACTTGATGAGTATTGCCACTCAAACTACACACTATCAGTATATCATTTTCATTCATTGATTCACAAGCTAAATATGCAATATGTGTATCTTGATAATTAAAATTAGCTTTATTACAAGTTAATAATTGCTTTGAAGCATATTCTAAAACAGTAGATGTTAAACCTTTACCAAAAAAATGAATTTTTTCTTTTTTTAACATTAAATCTACTATTTCATTCACCTTATCTTTATCTAAAAGCTTTGCTGTTTCAACTATAGAATTAACATTATTGTCAAGAATACTTTCAAAAGTTTCATTTACTAAATTTTGTTCTGCTTTTTTTAATTCTTCTTTTACATAGTATTTTAATTCAGAAAAGCCACTAAACCCAATTTTTTTGCATAGTCTAATAATGCTAGTAGTTGAAAAGAAAACAGATTTTGATAAATCTTGAATACTCATATCTAAAATTTCTTTTTTATTATTATCAATATACCTTAATATATCTAATTCTGAAATTGTAAGCGAATTAATAACGTCAATTCCTATTCTTGTAAACATAATATCACCACTTTTTACTATATTATCAACCATATGTGAAAAAAAGTCAAACTTTTTTTAAAATATAGAATTTCATAGTGCTAAAAAAATAAAAAATCTATGGCCAAATAAGCCATAGATCTAGCATATTATTTATTTCTCATATGAGGGAATAATAATACATCTCTAATTGTATCTGTATTTGTTAATAACATAACTAAACGGTCAATACCAATTCCAATTCCGCCTGTAGGTGGCATACCGTATTCTAATGCTTCTATGAAGTCATTGTCCATATCATTGGCTTCATCATTTCCAAGTTCTCTTTCTTTCAATTGATTTACAAATCTTTCACGTTGATCAATTGGATCATTTAATTCAGTATAGGCATTAGCAAATTCTTTTCCATTAATAAAAAGTTCAAAGCGATCTGTAAAACGAGGATCTTTTGGATTCTTCTTAGTTAATGGACTGATTTCAATTGGATGTCCATATAAAATTGTTGGTTGAACTAATGTATCTTCAACATATTCTTCAAAGAATAAATTAATTATATGTCCTAATGATCTTTGATGTTTAGGCACATCAATATTATGTTCTTTTGCTAAGCGTAAGGCTTCATCTAAATCATTTATTTCAAAGAAATTAATTCCAGTTTGTTCTTTAATGGCATCAACCATATGAACTCTCTTGAAAGGTGCCTTTAATGATATCTCTTTACCACAGTATTCGATTTCAGTAGTATTTAGTAAATCTTTAGCAAGTCCACTAACTAACTCTTCTACTAAAGTCATCATATCTGATAAGTCACCATATGCAAGGTAAGCTTCTACTGTTGTAAATTCTGGATTATGAGTGGCATCCATACCTTCATTTCTGAATAATCTACCAATTTCATAAACTGCTTCCATGCCACCAACAATTAGTCTCTTTAAATATAATTCTGTTGCAATACGTAAATAGAAATCCATATCTAAAGCATTATGATGAGTAACAAATGGTCTTGCGGCTGCTCCACCAAGAATAGGATTTAAAACTGGTGTTTCAACTTCAACAAATCCACGTGAATCTAAATATTTTTGAATACCACGAATAATTCTTGGTCTTGCAAAAGCAATTCTACGTGCATCTTCATTCATAATTAAATCTACATATCTTTTACGACGAGCTTCTTCTTTGTCTTGTAATCCATGGAATTTTTCAGGAAGTGGACGTAAAGCTTTTGTTAAATGAGTATATGTAGTAGCTTTAACACTTAACTCACCAGTTTGAGTTTTCATTACTTCGCCTTCAATACCAACAATGTCACCAATATCAGCAACCTTAAACAAGTCATATTGTTCTTCACCAAGAGTATCAAATCTTAAGAAAATTTGGATTTGACCAAAACGGTCTTGAATGTGCATAAACCCAATTTTTCCTTGGCGACGTTTAGTCATAATACGTCCAGCGATTTTAACTACTTCTTTGATTTCTTCTAATTCTTCTCTAGTTTTATTTGAAAATCTTTCTTTGATATCTTTTGTATTAGAATTTCTTTCGTATCTACTTCCAAATGGATCAATACCTTTATCTAATAAATCTTTCATCTTTTCGCGACGCACTATTTCTTGTTCAGTTAAATTTAATTCATTCGCCATATTTTACACCTCTTAACACTTACTTATTATATCAAAAAACAAATAATAATTCAAACATTATTTATTTCATAAAAAAACCACATTTATAAAATGTGGCTAATTTCAATAATTGGCAGGACCATCAAGATTCGAACTTGAGAATGACGGAGTCAAAGTCCGTTGCCTTACCGCTTGGCTATGGTCCTATAAAAAAATGGTGGAAAGGAGTGGATTCGAACCACCGAACTCGGAGAGAGTGGATTTACAGTCCACCGCGTTTAGCCACTTCGCTACCTTTCCATTTTGCCGTCACATCAGACTGCTCTACTATTTTACTACATTTAAAATAAAAAAGCAAGAGAAAATTAAAAAAAAATTAAAAAAGAGAGACTAAGGTAAATCTTAGTCTCAAACAAGGAGAACAATTAGTTAGTTTCCACTAAGATTTCTTCATTTTTTAAAACTTTTAATAACACTAACATCGAAAAAATAATGTTGTGTTCATTTTTTATATCCGCTGTATCAATAATATAATTATTATTATAAGTTAATATTGAACCTATTTTACAAGTTCCTAACACATTTAGTGTTTCTAAAAAAGTATTACTTGATTCAAAAGTTTTAAATATTAATAAATTAATATTGTTCTTATATACATTAACTAATGAATTTTGTTCAAACAAATCATATAACTTATATGAATCAACAATATTTATCATTCGATAATTACAATCTTTTAATATCATTTTTATTATATTTGATTCTAATACTTCAGCTTTTGTTTTTATACTTGTTACTAAAGCAGCATTAGCTCGTTTTATTCCAAGTTTATTCATAAAGTTATATGCTTTAATAATTGATTTCTTTTTATCTTCAAAATCAACTCTTTCTCTATGAGAAAAATTACTAACAAAAAGGAAATGATTAATTAGTGGAAAATCAATAATATTAATATAATTGAAATCATCATTTTCTTTTATTGAATACAATTGCTTTTGATAGTAATAGGAAATATTACCGATTATTACATATGCTACTTCTTTCAATAAATACTTTTTTGTGAAATCTATAATATCTCTTTCTTCATCACAATCTATAATTTCAAATTCCTGACAATCTATTTTATTTCTAAAACAGGTCTCATAAATCTTTTTCTTATTACCAATTAATGTGAAATCTCCTAAATTGATTTTTTTTGCAGATGAAACTGCCTTTAATAACTTAGCCTCATACGGAGCTAAAACTAATATTTCCATTCATATCACCTTCTTAGAGACATTATATTATTTTAATTTACAAAAAAATGTCGAAAAATAAATTTAAAGTGATATTTTTTTAAAAAAGCAAAAGTAATACTTTTGCTCATTAAATCATAAATCAAGTTCTTCAGCAATCATCCCAAACACTTCTTGAGTAGTTAGAGGTGTATTTTTAATAGACAAACTATTAATTTCACAATTGATATCTTCTAGCATTTTATCACTATATGTTAAATGCTCCATTAAAATAGTATCAATTTTTTTAATTATCTTATCAATTCCTTCTTTTACATTCTTATTAATTAATTTTCCATCATCACTTAAAGTATCTAATAAATCTTCTAAATATAAATAATAATTTATCAAAACTTCATATTTTGAAAACTCTTCATAATTAGAATTAAAATAATTATGATAGAACAATTTTACTGTTTCCATTTGCCCATATAAATAAAAATATCCAGTTTCAAAAATAGTTTCTAAATCTTCATCTACTTTGTTAGTATCATGCATCAATTCAATATAACCTAAAACTTTTAATATATCACTAAAACGATCAAAGACCATTGAATTATTTGTACTTAATACATCAAAAAACTTTTTATTTGCTTCTTTATAACTTTTATAATCATTTATATATAACATTTTCACACCTAATCCTTATATATTTTTTTAAATGGAACTTTACCCTTTTTATTAGGTTTTAAATTATTCATAGCTAATTTTCTTAAAAGTTCACTATCGCCCTTGACAATTCCATCTTTTGACACAACCAATCCTTGGTCATCATTAATATATATAAAGAAAGCCTCTTCTGTTTCATAAATTGTATCAACATTATACCATCCTAAAGTAAGTTTTGATTCATTATTTATCTTTCTAAGAATTTTATCTTTAGTAATTTCTAAGATTTCAACAGTGTCCTTTCTTGCCTCTGCTTCTCTTTTTGTAGCTGATGATATCCTAAAAAACATAATCATCGGTGTTATCATAACAGTTGCAAAACTCAATACCCATACAGAAATAATTGTTTTAGTTTCTGTTGGTGTAGCAATTGTTTGTTTTACAGCCATATAAATTACAAAGGCAGCTAACAAAAAAATAAAATAAATAGATAATGATCTTCTAAACATATGTATTAAATAAAAACTACGATGCAAATCTTTACGATATTTGCTCTCAACAACAACCTTATTAGTTTGATTAACTGTTTCTTTATTTTTGTTTTCCATAAAATGCTCCAATCTATAACTCGCTTTATTATATCATATTTTTTTATTTCTTAAAAGAAAATTTATTGATTTAAATAAAGAAATGGATTAAAATATATATATAGATTAAGAAAGGAAAAAAATATGGCAAATGATACATTATTAAAAGCTCTTGCCTTAGAAAGTAGAGTTAGAGTTTATATAATTAATTCAACATCTGTTACTAATGAGGCTATAAAAAGACATGACCTATGGCCTAGTGCTGCTAGCGTTTTAGGAAAAACTATGGCAATTGGTCTAATGATGGGAGCAATGCTAAAAGGTGAAGAAGCCCTAACAATAAAAATTGATGGAAATGGACCAATTGGAACTGTCTGTGTTGATGCTTATCCTAATGGAACTGTTAGAGGTTATGTTGAAAGGAATCATGTTCATTTCACTAATAAAGAAGGTCTTGATGATGTCTATACACTTGGTTATAATGGCTATATTGATGTTATAAAGGATTTGAAACTTAAAGATTTATTTACTTCAACTATTCCTTTGCAAACAGGAGATTTAGCTAAGGACTTTACATATTATTTTATGAAAAGTGAACAAACGCCATCACTAGTTTCTTTAGGTTCTTTGTTTGATGTTGATAACACTTGCAAAGTCTGTGGAGGAATAATTATACAACTTCTTCCTAATGCTACTGAAGAAGATATAACTTATATTGAAAATAAAATTAATATTTTAAGTAAAATGAGTGATTTGCTTTTAAAATATACTGATTTAGAAGATATATTAAAATTAATCTTTGATAACAATTACTCAATTCTTGAGAAAAAAGACGTATGCTTTAAATGTCCTTGTTCAAAAGAAAACTTTGCAAAAGGTCTTGCAACACTACCAAAAAAGGATTTAGAAGATATCATAAATAAAGATAAAAAGGCCGAAGTTGTTTGTCATTACTGCAATGAAAAATATACTTTTTCTTTAGAAGAATTAGAAGAAATTTTGAAAGGAGCAAAATAAATGGAATTAAATGAACTTGGAAAAAAGATACTAGAATTTGCGAAAGAAATTTTAGAAATACCATCACCTACTGGATATACTACTAATGTAATTGAATTTTTAAAAACAGAATGTAGTAAAAGAAATCTAAAATGTGAAAGAATCAATAATGGAAACTTAATAATAGAAATTAGTGGAAAAAGTGATTATACTTTAGGACTATCTGCTCATGTTGATACTTTAGGAGCAATCGTTAGAAGTATTAATAGTAATGGAACATTAAGATTTAGTGTACTAGGTGGCCCAATTTTACCAACTTATGATGGGGAATATTGCTACATTATTACTCGTGATAACAAAGTATATACAGGAACATTCTTATCAAATGCTCCAGCAGTTCACGTTTATAAAGACTCAAGAAGTCTTCCTAGAAATGATGAGACTATGCATATTAGGCTTGATGAAGTTGTTAAAAACAAACAAGACGTCCTAAATTTAGGAATTACAAATGGTGCTTTTATAGCCCTTGATCCAAAAACAACAATCACTTCTTCTAACTATATTAAATCTCGTTTTTTAGATGATAAAATAAGCGTTGCTATTTTATTTGGTTTAATTGATTATTATCAAGCTAATAACATAACTCCAAATCAAACACTTAAATTTATCATATCAACTCATGAAGAAACTGGTTTTGGTGCAAGTTATATACCTCAAGTTGATGAACTTTTAGCAGTAGATATGGGATGTATAGGTGAAGACTTAAGCTGTACTGAAGAAGACGTTTCTATCTGTGCAAAAGACAATGCTGGTCCTTATAACTTTGAAATGACTAATAGACTTATTGAGTTAGCTAAAAATGATAATCTTAATTATGCAGTTGATGTATATCCTTTCTATTCATCTGATGTCTCTGCTGCCCTAAGAGGTGGAAATAACATTAAAGGAGCATTAATCGGACCTGGTGTTCATGCCTCTCACGGAATGGAAAGAACTCATTTAAATGGTGTCATTAATACTTTAAAATTATTAATCGCTTATACTACTAAATAAATCTTAAAACAAAAGCCGCGCGTTTGAACTGATGCCTACTTGACAGACATCATTCTCTACGTGCGACTTTTTTAATATATCCCTAAGTTAATCTTTATTTAACCACTCTGTTGATTTAACAATCATATACAAACTTATAATTATTATGATTAAAGCAATACCTCCACCAGTTGCCTTTAAACCTATTTCCCTCATCTAAAGTCTTTTTATATTTACATTTTACATTTTCTTCAGCCATATTATTTTTAATAATATTATAACCTTCTAAAATATATTTCAAATTTGTTACATAGTCTATGTTTTTCTTTGAAATCATGCTTTTTAAATTAGCAAACTTTTTTTCAAATAATGTTGTATAAATTATTATTACAAATGATAAAATTATAAAAATTAAAGCAATCAACCAATTCTTTACTAAGTAAAAGTTTTAAATAATCAGATTTTACTTCTTTATCAATTTTTATGATTAGTTTTGTTCTAAAATATCTTCTAAAGAAATTGCTCATTATGTAAATTAAGATATATACAAATAAAAATATTATTGATAATATAAATAATTTAATTGAAATGCTCTGTCTTTTTGCCATTTCTGCGTAATTAACTATATTTTGAAATATTATAGCAATTCCAGAATTTAATAAACTTTGAATAAGAGTAAAAAATATAACTATAACTGTAAAGTTTTAGTTCTTAATAAATATTTTTTTAACATAGTCTCTCTTTTTTAGCATAAATATCCCTAGTCATTTTTATAATTATAAAAGCTTTCTTAATTCTAAGAAAGCTTAATTTTTTCCCTCATTAAATAAATACTCAACTCAAGATAATTAATTAAACTATCTTAGAGTATGAGAAGCCCCACACGAATATTGTAACAAATTTTTACATTTATAGTCAAGATATTTTTAAAATCCAAGAATCTAAAAACTTCATCTCTTCTTCTGTGTGAAACCAGTGTTCTCCGCCTTTCATTATTTCTAAAGTTGCATTAATTCTTTTTGCGAAACTACTAATAGTTTCTAAAGAAGTTAAATGATCAAACTCACCATATAAGATATTGGTTTTAACATCCCATTTTATAGGATTATCTCTAACATAACAAAGATAGTCATATGATAAAACTTCATTAAAGTTAGTAACTATTTCTTTCTTTAAAGAAAGTTCATTTTCAGTAACATTTGCCCATTTCATCATATTATAAATTAACTTTTCCATATCAACAATCGGTGAAATTAAAAAAGCAACATCAATTTGTTCTTTTGTAAGAGAAGACATTGAAAAAAATGCTCCAATACTATTTGCTAAAAGAATAACAAAATCATATTTTTCTTTTAGTGTATCAAAATACTCTTTAAATTCTTTTTTTGCATCCCAAGGTGTAGTTGATTTGTAATCGTAACCAATAACATCACTATTTTTAAATAATGATTTATAGTGATTAGCCTCTTCACTACTACCACCTTTTCCATGCACATAAACAACAACTTGTTTCATATTTAACCTCTTTAAATTTTTTATTATTTTTCTTATATATTACTTAAATTAGAATATTCTTTCTAAGTCTTATTGCATATTAAAGCTACATTAAAAGACCTACAAAATATATAGGTCTTCACTATTTTTTCTTTATTAATTTGCTTTTTTCTTTGTATAATTTCTTATCAGCGTATTCTAAAAATTTTGCTATATCCATTGCATCTTCAAATTTAGAATAACCAATACTTACTTTTAAATCATACTCTTTTTCAGTTGCCATCATAGCAATTTTATCTTTAACATACTCAACAAATTCTTTAACCTTTTCTTCATCATCATAGCGACATATGATTACAAATTCATCTCCACCAACTCTTGCTGCATAAACCTTCTTTTCATGTTCTACTTCTTTTAGTGCATCAGCAACTATGCATAAAACTTTATCACCAACAGTATGCCCATATGTATCATTTATCATTTTAAAATCATCAATATCTAAATATAAGGCATATAGTATTTGATTTGAATTCTTGTGTTTATGGGTAGAAGTTTGATAATCTAAAAAGTTAAGTAAATCAAACCTATTATTCAAATTTGTCAAATAATCTTTAGTTATCTTTTGATTTTGAATTTCAATAAATATACTCATTATCGAAAGTGTAGCACCTATTGCAATAAGTGGGGTTCCTTTTAAGAATACTTGTGCTAATCCAAATGCAATAGGATATATTGCAAATTTAGAAACGCTTCTTGCTTTAATTCTCACTGTATAACTTTTATTTCTAGAAAAAGAAAGATTTCTAATTGATGCAAGTATCATATATCCAAATGTAATTAGAGGTTGAAGAAAATAAAAATCACCTCTTTGATAGCAATTGTTTTCATCAAGGACATATATAATTTTATCAGAAAATGAAAGAAAAATTAATATTAATGCTGGTATAAAAGTGATAAAATACCTTATCTTTTTTTGAAAGAATTTTGTATTTAAGAAAATTTCTGAGTATACCAACCAAGTATATGCAAATACACCTGATGTGGCAAAATATAGGGAGCAACATAAATATACTATAGTTCTATATTTTGTACCATTAAAAATTTTCCAAACGATATCAGAACCAAAGAAGGACATCATCATTATGAAAACAATATTTAAAACTTTTCTATCTTCTAACTTTTCGTGGCTAAACACTTTAATAAACATTAAAAATAATATTGCCATACAAAAGGCATTTATCTCAATATAAAGTAGTTTTTCCATTCCCTCACCACCAATTTTATTTCAGTTTTTTATATACTTCGTTTAAAGGAAGTCCCATAACGTTATAATAGTCACCATCTATTTTTTCAATAAATTTAGCAAAGATACCTTGAATTGCATATCCACCTGCTTTATCATATGGTTCAGCCGTATTAATATACTCTTCTATTTCATTTTCGCTCATTTTGCTAATATATACCTTTGTTTTTGTTACAAAAAGGTCGTAGTTAGCGTTATTTTTTTTAATGTAAACAGCTGTTAAGACGTGATGATATCTACCATTTAACATAGTTATCATTTTTTTGGCATCTTTTTTATCTTTGGGCTTTTCTAGTATTTCTTTATCTAGTGTTACAATAGTATCAGCACAAATAACAGTATCATTAGGAAATATTTTTGAAGTTGCAAGTCCTTTTTTTAAAGCTGTCTTTTTTACATACTCTGAAGGACTTCTATATACACTAACATCTTCTAAAACGTCTGGAGTGAAGACTTTAAACTCCACTCCTAACATTTCTAATATTTCTTTTCTTCTTGGTGATTTTGACCCTAAAATTACCATTATTTTCCTCTAGATTCGATTTTTTCTAATTGAGCTTGTACTTTTTCACATATTAATTCTCGAATTGATTTATCAGGAAATTTACCATCTACAAGTTCTTTTGCCCAAATGATTGCTCCGGTTGCTGGAGGTACTGTCAAAACTATAATGTTACATTTTTTCTTTGTATATTCATTAATCTTTTCCTTAAAAGTTTCAATTAGTATTGGATGATCTCCTTTTACCCAAACACTGCCAGCTAAAATTACATCAACACCATCTTGAAAATTAAGGCTTTTTACACAACCACCAGCACTTCTGGCAAGGTTGTTGGCCATTTCTTTTAATAAGTCAAGTGAAACTTCATCGCCTTTTCTAGCGCATTTAAATACTTTTATTCCTAAGATTCCTAACTCTTTTCTTTTTCTTGGTAAAACATCACTTATTGCTTCCATCAAATAATATGGATCATCAATTTCTAAATATGAAAAGACGTATTCAGAAAGTAATGTTTTTTTACCAAAGCGATAGTAATAATTGTATGTTTCAGTAATTGCTCTCCTAGATAGCCAACTTCCACCAGCTTCATCGCCAACAATTCCGCCGATTCCACCAACTTGAATATAAGTGCCATCTTCATCTATTCCACCAGCACTAGTTCCAGTTCCATTTATAGAACATACACCACTACCGTTAGTACTTCCTGCTTTAATGCCTAAAAAAGAATCATTAACTACTTTATAATTGGCAAATCCTAATCTAGAAACTACTTCTTCTAGTCTTTTCTTTTGATATGGAGTATCCACACCAGCAAGGCCAAAGACAGCCGCACTTATATCATTTACAGTAATATTATTTCTTTCAAACAATTTAGTAAATTCCTCTTTCATCACACGATAGCTACCTTCAAAACTATCAGGTAATCCTTCATGAGAACATGTACCTGCTCTATGAAAGTCTATAAAATTACATTCATTATCAAATAAGAAATAATCAGTTTTGGTATTGCCTCCATCAACACCAATAATATATTTTCTCATATTCTATTTTTCCTTTTTAAAGAATTGTGGTAAATGTGCCTTATGAGCTTCTTTTAATTCATCGAAACATGGTTTAGCTTTCTTATAGTCACCTACTAATGGATTGATAAGTAAAGCTCTCATAGCTTCATTTTCATCACCAGTTAATGCAGCTTTTACAGCATGTTTTTCATATGCCTTCATCATTAACATATATTCTTTAATATGTTCATTATTACAATTTGTCTTGATAACTTTAGCACCATCTTTACCAATTCTTGCACAAACCTCAACAGCATCATTATCTTGCATGAATGGGATAGCACCATTGTTTAAACAGTTAACTACTTGAATATCATTAATATCATTATATATTGAATTAACTAAATTAATAGCAACTTCACTATATCTAGCTCCACCACGTTTACTTAAAAGTTCTGGTTTAGTATGTAATTCACTATTTGAATAAATATCAAGTAATTGTTCTTCAATTTCCATACAAACTTCACCACGACATTTTAAAGCTTCTTTTGCTTTAGCAAGTTGTGCATCACGATAATAATAATAAATTAAATATGAAGTGGGAATAGCACCAACAGTTTTAATCAATTCATGAGTAAAGTTAAATGCTGGGATGTTTTGCATTACTGCACCATTAATTCCTTCATCAATAGCTTGCTGCAAATAATCAACACCATCTTGTCTAATTCCAGTAATCCATGCTAAGTGATTTAATCCAACATATTCAATTTCAGCATTAGGTAAATCCATCTTGCTCTTGATTCCATCAATAGTATTAATAGGAACATTACATAAACCTAACATTTTTATTTTTGTATTATTTAAAACTGCCTCAGCAATCATACCAGAAGGGTTACTAAAGTTAATTAACCATGCATCAGGACATAACTCTTCCATACGATGAGCAATTTTCATTATTTCTGGAATAGTTCTCATTCCTTTGAAAAATCCACCGATACCATTAGTTTCTTGACCAATCAAATCATACTTTAGAGGTATTTTTTCATCAAGAACTCTTGCTGGAAGTTTTCCAACTCTAATTTGAGCCAAAACAAAATCTGCTTTATCAATTGCTTCATCAAGTGATTTTGTTAAAATAACTTTGCAATCTAAACCAGCTGCTTTAATCATTCTTTGACTTAAACCACCAACAATATTTAACTTTCTATCTTCAATATCCATCAAATATAATTCTTTTAAAGGTAAACTATCTTTTTTGTTTATTAGTCCTTCAATCAATTCTGGTGTATATGTACTACCTGAACCAATAATAGCAATTTTTAAACCTTTCATATCATCTTTCTCCTTTTTTATATGATTTATATCTTATTATACCACATTAAATATTTAATTTGAACATAAATGTATATTTTTTAAAAAAAAGATGACCATAAAGGCCATCTAACTAAATTACTTATCCCAACTTATATCTTCATCAGTTAATCCCCAATTTCCACCTGATGTTTTTTCATTAACAACTAAAGCAAATTCTCTAATACGATTTTTTGTTGAACCACTAATAAAGTAATACTTACCATCATATTTATTATTTAAATCTAAATCATGAAGTTTATAAGAATCACTATTCCATCCATATGTTCCTTTAGCACCCGTTGCAAGATATATATCATATTCATATCTTCTTCCATTAATTGTTCTTTTTTTATTAATTTACCTAAACTTATATCATAAATTATATAATCAGAAACATTCAAACCTTTAGCTTTTTCAAATGCTATTTCAGCATATTCACAAATTGAATTATTATCTAATCCATCATATTTTTCCATTTCAATATTAAATATACCACTATGACATCTAATTATTAAGGCATTAGCATCTATTTCTATAGGTTTTTTCAAAGTGTTTTTTAAATTATTCAACCAACTAATTACATCATTATATGTCTCAAGATTTTTAAATAATACTGCAAATTTGTCTTTACTTAAACGATATAAAATCATATCTTCTTTTAATAGTTCACTAACTAACTTTACAAAATTTAAAACAAGTTTGTTAATCATTTTATTACCAAAGATACGAGCATATCTCTCTAATGAATCAATACAAAATACTACTAAAGAACTTTCTATTTTTATTCCGTTTTTTAAACTTGTATTAACCTTCTCTAAATGTTTTTCTAAGTCCTTTAATAAAACTTCTTTTGTTGGGAGATGAGTAATTTCATCATAACTTATTTTCTTCACAGCATAATTCATTTCTTCATATTGCTTTGTTACATCATCACCTATTATATAGTTATTAAATCCTATTTTTAAAGAAACTAAATTTATAACAATATTTTTTCCACTCAAATCAACCAAGTGAATCATAAAGTGATTATTTTTTTCTATGTTTTCTAATATGTTACCATCACAATAGCAATCAAAATCCATTATATTCTTATAACTATTCCAATCAATATTAAGTTTTTTAAAAGCAGAATTTCTATATATTATTTTTCCTTTTTTGTTAACTCTAAAGATATATGGTTTTGAATAATATAAAGATAATCTAGAAGATTGGATATCTTCATTTTTCTTAAAGCAGACACCAAATAATACTGCTAGCCCAACAACTAGTATCAATGATAATATCGTTAATAATAAAACTAGTGGAATAATTAACGATTTTTCGAATCCAACCAACTTTTCTTTATAAAAAACAGATATTAAATAAAAGTACTCACTTTGCTCGTTTATAACAATTTTATTATATGTTAAATAACATCTTTGTCCTCGAACATAATAGCTATTATCAACACCTTCACTACCATTGATAATCATATCTATTAATTTTTCTTTATCTGAGTTTGTTGAAACACTGCTTAAATAATCATCATAGAAATAATCGCCTGTTTCTTTACCATTTTGAAAATATATATATCCATTTTTATTAATCAAAAATGCGTCTGGTTCATACTCTCGCCTCATACTAAATATGGGCATTAAAAATTCATCTGCTCTAACAATGGCTACCCTATTATCATTAAAAAAGAATATCGCACATTTGCCTAAATCGCAATCAGTAAAGGCATCTGTTAAATCGATTACACTAAATTTTTCATATGTAAAATTAGATAGAGAAAAACCACCTTTTATTTTGTGTGTTGAAGTTTCCAATATCAAATTCGAATTTTTTATTTCGCCAAATATTATATTTTCACAATTTATTAATTCAACATCATTTATATTTTTATTTAAATCTTTTAAAGTCCTATCGTGATAAGTGTTATAGAATGCATTTAAAGCCATAATATTATAATCTATTTGACTACTAATTGCATCGCTTGTTGAAAGATTATTTACATAAACTGTATTTTCAATTCTTTTATCAATATAACCGTCTAGTATATGTTTGTAAAAGTTGTATGATACACCAATTATACATACAAAAACTAGCAAAAACGAAATGAGCGAACTAACAATAAACTTTTTCATAAATAACCTCTTAGTACACTGCATTTAGTATAGCATTTACAAATATAATTGTCAAATGTTTAAATAAAGCTTTTTTAAACTTTAAATACGAAACTATTAAAAAAAGTCATTTTAGATAAACTAAAATGACATTACAATTAATTTTCAACAACGCTTATAACCTCATACATGTCAGAAGCATCATCTTTTTTCACTGTTTGTTGAAGAGATAAAACTTTAACAACCATTTTTTTCTTAAAATAGTTAATTTCAATTATATCTCCAATCTTCAACTCCGTACTAGGTTTAGCAACTCTACCATTAACATTAATCCTACTAGCATCACTGACGTCTTTTGCTACAGTTCTTCTTTTAATAATTCGTGAGACTTTTAAAAACTTATCTAATCTCATAATTATTTATCTTCAGATTTGTTATTATCATTATCGTCTTCTAAAGCTTTACGATAAGATTCTTCAACATCATCATTTTTACTATCTGTAGTTTGAGGAGCATCATTTGAATCTTGTTTTGCTTTTTCCATTGCTTCAAATTGGCGGCGATAAATATCTTGAAGTTCAGCTTCTTTTTCTTTAGCAATTCTTACTGCTTCTTCTTTAGCTTTCTTCTTTTCCCACCATTCTAAGCGTCCTGTATTAACAAGTTCGTAGATATCTTCTTTTGTTAATGTTTCAATTTCTCTTAAATGGTATGCTATATTTTCTAATAAGTCTTTATTTTCAGATAAGACTTTTTTACCACGTTCATAGCATTCCTCAATAATTCTTTTAACTTCATGGTCTATTTCTAAAGCCATTTGATCAGAGAAATTCTTTTCACTCATATAGTCTCTACCTAAAAATACTGAATGATTACCTCTTTCATATTGAACTGGTCCTAATAAACTCATACCATATTCAGTAACCATAGCACGAGCAATAGCTGTAGCTTTTTGGAAATCATTATGAGCACCAGTAGTTATTTCGCCACACATCAATTCTTCAGAAATTCTACCACCTAAAAGTCCAGTAATAGTATCTAATAATCCTTGACGAGTTTCTAAGAATTTTTCTTCTTCTGGTGTCATTAAGGCATATCCACCTGCTTCACCACGAGGAACAATAGTAACTTTTTGAACTATTTCTGCATTTTCAAGTTTTACGCCAAGTACTGCATGACCAGCTTCATGGTATGAAACCATTGTCTTTTCTTTGTCTGTATATTTTCTACTTCTTTTTGCAGGTCCCATTAGAACTCTGTCTATAGCTTCATCAATATCATAAATTTTAATTTCTTTACGATTTTCTCTTGCGGCAAGCAATGCAGCTTCATTTAATAAATTCTCTAAATCAGCACCACTAAAACCAGGAGTTCTACGTGAAATATCATCAAGATTAATCTTAGGTGATAAGTGCTTATTACGAGCATGAACTTTTAATATTTCAGTTCTACCTTTGACATCAGGATTTGAAATTCTAATTTGTCTATCGAATCGACCTGGACGAAGTAAAGCTGGGTCTAAAACGTCAACTCTATTAGTAGCGGCCATAACAATAACACCACTATTTTCACTAAATCCATCCATTTCAACTAATAATTGGTTAAGTGTTTGTTCTCTTTCATCATGTCCACCACCAAGTCCTGCACCTCTTTGACGACCTACAGCATCGATTTCATCAATAAAAACGATACATGGAGCACTTTGTTTTGCAGTCTTGAACATATCACGAACACGGCTAGCACCTACACCAACAAACATTTCTACGAAGTCACTACCAGAAATTGAATAAAATGGTACTTTAGCTTCTCCAGCAACCGCCTTAGCAAGCAAAGTTTTACCTGTTCCTGGAGGGCCTACAAGTAGTACACCTTTAGGAATTCTTGCCCCAATTTCAAAGTACTTCTTAGGATTTCTTAAAAAGTCGATAATTTCTTCTAATTCTTCTTTTTCTTCATCACAACCAGCAACATCTTTGAATGTCTTGTCTGTTTTCTTATTTAAGCGAGCTCTAGTTTTACCAAATTCAAAGGCTTTATTATTGCTATTATTAACATTTTTGCTCATAAAAACAATGAATGCAATAATTAAAACAATTGGTAACACAACCATAAAAATAATACTTACCCAATCAACAGGATTTAAAGTAATAATTTCTGGGTTAATATTATATTTTTCCATTGCCTCAGGTGTTAATAGATTTTCTCTTGTTGTAGTTTGATCTAAAAGAATAGTAAACTTTCTTGTTTCACCATTTGCATCTAGATATCTACCAGTTATACGATAAAAGTTTCTGTTTTCACTTCCACCAGCTGGTTGAATAATAATTTTTTGGAATCTTCCTTCCTCTAACAAACCATAGAAATCTTTTTGTGTTAACTCATCAGCTTTATTAAGCGTTCTGCCAACTAACCAACCGATTCCTATTATTACTAATACGAGTATAATAATGACCCCAATGTCTGATTTTTTCATTTTTCTTTGATTAGGTGTTTTTGGTGTCACTATAACCCACCTCCTTATTTTTCATAAACTGATCTTTTTAATACACCTACATATGGTAAGTTACGATATAATTCATCGTAATCTAATCCAAATCCAACAACAAACTTTCCAGGAATTTCTTGACCAACATAATCAGGATATAAATTTGGTACTGTCCTTCCAGAAGGTTTATCTAATAAAGTTGCAACTCTTATACTTTTAGCTTTGCGATCTTTAAGTAAATTCTTGATTTCTTGAATAGTTAAGCCACTATCAACGATATCTTCAACAATTATTACATCTCTATCAACTAAAGGAGTACTAGTATCTTTAGTAATAGTAACTGCTCCAGTTGAATGAACGCCACTATAACTAGAAACCTTCATAAAATCAACTTCCATTTCGATATCAATATGCTTCATTAATTCAGCTAAAAATGGTACCGAACCTTTCAATAAACCAATAAGTAATGGCTTCTTGCCAGCGTAGTCATGAGATATTTGTTTTCCTATTCTCTCAGCAATTGCTACGATTTCCTCATTAGTTAACAATACTTCTTCAATAAAATCATGCATAATTTTCCTCCACTCTTATGATAATATTGCAGTCTTCAATAGGACTCAAAATACTACTTTTTTTAACTCCAAAGACTATTAAGACATTGTCATCTTTGTCAACTGCCAACAAGATATTCTCTCTTCTTGAAAGAGTAACTTTAGAATCAATTAACAAATCTTTAATTTTTTTAGTTTGTTTACCTTTCCCTACGATGATTTTATCTCCAGGCTTCCTTGAGCGTATATGAATTGGTAACTCTTGCATATTATAACACAACTCATTAGATTTTGTAACAAAATTATCTTTTTTTTCTAATACATTTATACAAATACTGTCATTTACTACATATCTACCTAACTTAGTAATTTCAATATCTATATCAATTGCCTCATCAATACAACTTAAAAAACTAATCTTATTATATTCTTTCAAGAAAACAATACCTTTATATTTATTTTTAAAATTCTTTTTTCTACTATTAATCCACTTAATAAATTCTAAAATATTTTTAGATGAAAACTTATGTTTCTTTAACATTTCAAATAAAACTTCTTTTTGCATATATAAACTCAAACACATAAATTCATCTTTATCAAAACTAAAGCCATTGTTTTCAATTTTTATTTTTTCTTTAATGAAATTATCTCTAACTCTATCAATTTCTAGACTAGCATCATTTACTTGATTAGAAAATTCCAAGAACTTTTTAACACAACCACTTTCTATTTCTTTTAAATTAGGTAAAACCAAATGGCGAATTTTATTTCTTGTATAATCTAGATGACTATTACTTTCATCTTCATAATAAATAAAATTTGTTCTCGCTTGATATTCTTTTATATCTTTTCTTTCTAAATCTAAAAAAGGTCTAATAACATACATATCTCTAACTTTAGTAATATGTTTCATAGCGCTATAGCCTTCTAAAGAACTACCTCTTAAAATTCTCATTATAATTGTTTCAACCAAATCATCACCATGATGAGCTAAACACAAGATATTACATCCTTCTTTTTCCATTACCTCATAAAAGAAATCATATCTATAACTTCTAGCAACAGCTTGAAAATTATCAACATTAGTAAACTTCAAACTTTTTGTATAACATTTAAGACCATTTTTTAGGCAAAAATCTTTTATAAATGCTTCTTCTAATATTGATTGTTCTCTTCTATTATGATTAACATGACAGACAATAATATCTAAATTTTTGTCTTCTCTAATTTCTAAAAAAGAATGTAATAAAGCCATAGAATCTATTCCCGTTGAAACTGCTATTACAATCTTTTGATTTTCAATATTAAAATTATTTTCTTTAAAAAAATTCAATAAATACTTTTTCATAATTAACCTACTTTTAAATATTATATACTAAAATAATGAAAAAATAAAGTATTATATACTTATAAACAAAGATTTAATAATCAAAATTAATTGATCATTAAATCACTTTGTAAGAGGAAAAAATTTTAAAGTGGTAAGTCTTTCCTTACAAACTTAACAATTCCTAGTATATAACCTATTAAACCAAGTCCTAATAGACATCCAAATTTCCAAATAAATGCCGTTGTTTCTTCTAATATTGAAACAACATCAAACATAGATATTATAGTAATATAATTGAAATAATTCAGAGAATCAAGTCTTACAACTGATGGAATAGTTTTACTACCGAATAGGCCTAAAATTGCGGCTACTAAAGCAAAAATACTTAAACCACCACCAATAGCTATTGAACCACTATCAACTTGACCAGAAATCAAATTGTTTTTCCTCTTTCTTTTTCTTGATGTATAAATTCAATAAAGCGTTCTTGCATAACTGGGTCTAACCCACTTGTAGGTTCATCTAAAATCAAGACATCAGGATCACTCATAAATGCAACAACAACCGCCAATTTTCTTTTAACCCCTACTTTTGGTTTCACCATTTAATGCTATTTCATCTAATTCAAATAAATCTAATAACATTTTTAATCTTTCATTAATATGTATGCCTTGTAAATCTTGCATCATTTTAATGAATTCTTTTCCTGTTATTCCTGCTGGCAAAGCTATTTCACCTGGTATATAACCTACTTTAGCCAAAATTTCATAATACTTATTAAATGTTTCATAGCCAAAAATTTTTGTACTCCCACTATCTGGTTTAGAAAATCCCATCAGATGCCTGATTGTTGTAGACTTCCCTACCCCATTAGGTCCTAAGAAACCAAAAACTTCGCCCTTTTCAACATCTATACTTACGTCAAAAACTCCACGACCAGAGCCATAATCCTTAGTTAAATTTTTAACTTCTATTATACTCATTTTTCCTCCTTTTTTCAACACTGTTGACATTTTCACATTGTTGCATTATAATATATATAACAATAATTGCAAAGAACAATTTTTTAATCACTGTAAAAAAATCAACACTTTTTATTAAATTGTTAAAAAGGAGTAAAATATGAAAGTTAGAAATCTAAATAACTCATCAAAAAAGACAAAAGCTTTAATTAAAAAGACCTTTTCGGAGATGATGTCAGAAAAAAAAGAATTAGGAAAAATTTCAGTGAGTGAACTAGTAAAAAGAGCCGATATAAACAGAGGGACGTTTTATGCTCACTATGATGATATCTATTGCGTAGCAGAAGATTATGAAAATGAATTAATTGATACTTTTTTTAGTAAAGCAAAACTAATAAAATCTACTAATTATGAAGATTTTATGGATTCATTTTTTAATTATATTGAAGAAAATAATGAAAACTACAAAATGCTTTGTAAATCTAATGATTTTCTTTTTGCAGCAAAAAAGCTATCAACAATCGCCAGCAACAAATTCATTGAACTTTTTAATAATGATTCAAGATTAAAAAATAAAGATTTTTTAAATATTGAAATTAATGTTTTTATAGAAGGTCTACTTTGTGAATATGTTAAATACTGTCGAGGTTATTCAGAAAATGGCATTACACAATTATATGAATATACAAAATATTGGGTTAAAAACTTTGTTAATAAAAGATTCGGAGAACAATTATGAAAAATACTGCTTCAACAATTAATATGTGTGTAAATAATGACAATGATTTTCTTTCAACGTATTCATTAGATGGCAATCCTGTTATATCTAGTGAAGTTGCTAGTTTTTTGGAAAATAGTGCTAAACAGTTCCACCCCAAAGAAGAACTTACTCTTAATATATAGCAATTGCGTTGATGAAAAAGAAAAAAATCTTTACAAAAAAGCTATCAAGAATTATTTTAATTTACAAATCAAATCATGTGATTTTGCCCTGAAAAGAAAAAGTATTGTTGGTATCTCATTTTCATTAATAGGTATATTATGTTTATTTTTTCTAGTTTAAATATCAAACAAATTTGGATTGAATGCATTAACATTTTTGCTTGGGTATTTGTTTGTGAGGGAGTAGATCAACTATTTATCGAAAGAGGTATTTTACTTTTCCAAAGAAAAAGATTAATTTCTTTTTTGAATATGGATATCATTTTCTTTAATAAAAATTAAAAATAAAAATGCGAATTAGAAATGATATATATCAAATCAACAATTCGCATTTTTTTATTTATTTAATCCATTAATATTTTTTAAAACATTTGTTGGGAAAGTTGCAATCTTTAGTTTTTCTAAATATCTGCTTTTAATTCCTTCTTGAATCATCTTATCTAACAAAGTCGTAAAATCTAGTTCATCAAAAAGATAAAAAGCAAGAGATCCGGGAATAGAGTTTATTTCATTAACAAATAGTTTTTTACTATCTAAATCATATAAATAATCAACTCTAATTACTCCACGAACAGAAAAACTTTTGGCTATTTTTTTAGTTGTTTTCGTAATTTCATCTTTTAAATCAAGATTTTCAAATTCAGCTGGAAATACTCTACTAACATCTACTCCTTCATACTTGTTAGCAAATGTTAAAAACTCTTTTGCTCCTTTTATTTCTTCTATTGCACTACAACTATCACCTAAAATAGCTTGATTATATTCTCTATAATTTGTCAAACACTTTTCCACTATTATTTCTTTGTCATACTTAAAAGCAGTGTTTAAAGCCCAAAACAAATCTTCTTCATTTTTAACTTTAAAAATTCCAATACTTGAACCTAAACTACAAGCTTTAATTATAACTGGAAAACCAAGACTAGTAATTGATTTCAAAGATTCATTAGCGTGTAAGACCCAGTCACTTTCTAAAATGTGAACATATTCAATATTATTAATATCATAATAATTTAACAATACTTTCGTTATATGTTTATTTTGAAAAATGCTAGCACTTAAAACTGGACATGATGAATATGCAACTCCTAATGTTTCTAAAAAACCAGCAATTGTTCCATCTTCAACATTCTTACCATGAACTGCTGGAATAACAAAATCTATTTCTCTTTTTTTCTTAATTAAGCCTTCTCTTTGTAAATAAAGCTTATTCCCCTTATTTATAAAATAGACGTCTTTCCCAAAAACATCATGCCTAAATGTTTCAATTTTATCAAAGTCACTATTTTCTAATAAACGATAATCATTAGTTAAATAAATAGGTATTACATTATACTTATTTTTATCTAAAGCATTTATTGTTTGAATGGCAGTAATGGTTGATATATCTTTTTCAACGCTATTTCCTCCAAACAATACAACAATATTTTGTTTTTCCAATAAATTCCCTCCATATCAATACAATATATGCTTTTAAATAATAAATATATCATTTATTTATTTAAATTATGCTATTTATAGTATTTTTTAAACTTAAAAACAAATTAAAAAGCACCACTAAGTGATGCTTAAATTTATATTTTATATATATCTGTAATATCATTTTCAATCAATAATATTTTTTCTTTTTTAATACCTTTATATATATCAAATCCTTCATTAAAACTATTAACAATAGCTACATTATCATAACCTAATTCTTCTAAACCCTTCTGAATATAACTTGATGCTTTATTTTTAACTAAAATTACCATATCACAAGATTCTTTTATATATTTAGCAAGAGAATAGTTAATTTCTTCTTCTAATTTGCCTCCTTCAACAATCCCTGGAGTTATTAAAACTTTATATGAGTCAAACATCTTCAAAGTATCTAAGGCATTCCTAAATCCGACTTTATTAGAGTTGTAACTATCGTTTAACACAAGCTCATCATAAAAGTATTCTAATTTCAAACGGTTCTTCTCTCCATCATACATTAAAATTCCTTTTTCAATTGAACTTTTTTTAACATTTAAAACCTTTGCCATAGCTATTGCACACAAAATATTATAAATATTATGCCATCCTAAAATTTTAGTCACAATAGAATAATTTTCATCTCGACTAATCACTTCAAACTTTAGTCCTTCGCGATTATAGACAATATTTTGTGCCTTAAAATCGGCGTTTTCATTTATTGCTACAGTTATTTTGTTTTTATATTTTTCTGATTCTTTTTTTATATTTTCATCATCTATATTTAACACTACTTTTTTAGTACTACTTGCTAAAAGCATTTTCTCATTAATTATGTTATCTAAACTTTTAAAAGTTTCTAAATGCTGTTCTCCTATCGCAGTAACAATACCATAATCAGGTTTTACCAAATCAATCAAACGTTTTATATCATTTTTTTCACTAGCACCAAATTCAAAAATTGCTACCTCTGTATTTTTACTCATATTTTCATTAACACTTAAACAAATACCATTTAAAGTATTATAAGACTTTTCAGTTCTAAATGTTATAAACTCTTCTTTTAAAATACTATATAAAATTGCTTTTGTTGAAGTTTTTCCATAACTACCAGTAACTGCAATCTTTTTACAACCAATACGCTTTAGTTTTTTCTGACATTTTACTTTATAAAACAAATATATTCCTTTTTCTATTGGTAACATTAAACAAGAAGATATAAAAACTAAAATGTTTTCAAATAAAATCAAAATAATAATAGCAGATAACAACTCTTTAAGATTAAATTTCACTAATATCAAAGTCGCTAAAAGACTATTCACTATTAAAATTCCAATATATAATCTTATTATTCTTGTTGTGAACTTTAATTTAACAATCTTTTTTTCTCTTTTTTTCAAAACTAAAAATAAAGAACCTATCAAGACAAACAATATCATTCCGTATATCTTATCACTTATAAATATTAATGGAATCATTGCTAAAAACAAATAGTTTTTATTTTTAAATTTATAATAATCCTTAAATATTTTTTTATAACCAGACAAATGATAATGAGCTTGTTGGTAGATTTGTAAAATATCATTAGTTATTCTTACCAAAACTAAAACACCCATCACAATTGATAAATATTCTAATATATTTCTTAATATTTCCATACATTTCCTTTCAAATTACCTATATTATAGCAGCCATTTTATTTATCGCCAATAAAATTCAAAAGAATAGATAAAAACTTCTCTTTTTCATCTATATAACTAAAATGCCCACCACGATAAAAAACTTTCATTTCACTTCCGTTGATTAAATTATTCATTGTTTTGCTATCATTTAGAGGTACTTCTTTATCAAAAACACTTCCAATAACTAAAGTTTTACATTTAATCATTTTCATTTCTTTCTTTAAGTCCTCTTTAACAACTTTTTTAAAAGTGCCTCTCATATTATATGAAAGCATATTATAATCCCTTGATCCATTTTTTCTAATAAAACTATCATAATTTTTATTATTAAAAACATAAACCATTAGTTTTTTTATCTTGTATAAATAAAGCTTTGAGTAATACTTAAAATTATGGTGGCAAATGCCAGCAGCATTAACTAAAACAATCCCCTCAACGTTAAAACTGCTAGCATATTTAATTGCTACTCTTCCTCCAAAAGAATGTCCAACAAGTATAACTTTATCAATTTTTTCTTCTTTTATTAATTGGTGCAAGTGATTACTATAATCATCTACACCTATTGCTTTGTTTGGTTCATCACTTAAACCAAATCCTAAAAAGTCAACATTATAAATATTATACTTTATCCCACTTTCTTTTATTTTTTCAATAACATAATCAAAAGTATTATGGCTTTGACCCCATCCATGTAAAAAAATAATACTTAGAGAATCATCACTATCTAGATGTTTCTCATAATACATATCACCATTTTTTGTTTTTATATATAAATCTCTCATACTAAATATTATGTGATTAATTGCTACTTATGATTATAAAATATATCAAAATAAATAAAAAGGACTTTTTAAGCCCTTTATATTGTCATTCATTCTTTTTAAACAAACCATATTTTAAAACCTTATCATTAAAATCTTTATACTTTAAAACAGTATCGATTGCATCTTGAGGTTTTATTATTGGATATCCACTATAGTTCTTATCATAACATACTTCCTTAGAAACACCAGAAATAGTTACACCATCTAAAATGATATCCATATTCCTTGGGTTATATCCATATGTTACTTCGTCTGATAAAATATCCACACCAAAACTATATTTATTATCTAAATTAAATAAATTAGATATTGTTCTAGATATTGAATTATGACTTCTTACTAAATGATATGGTTCTAAAGAAAATTCTGTTGTTTCACTACCATCATAGATAATAAATGGTACTTCAAGTAACATTCTTCTTTCAATAAGCTCTTGATATTCATTTCCCTCTTCAAGCATATCATTAATGTCATTACTTAAGATATCTTTGTTTTCATAAAACATATTATATATATCTATTCCACATCCATGATCGCCATACATAATAACAACAGTATCTTCTAATAATCCTGTTTCTTCTAATTTTTTTAGCGCTTTACCAATTGCAAAATCGCTATATGAAGCATGTTCTAAATATGCCATATATTGTTCATCAATTGCATTATATCCTAAAGGAAATATTCTTTCCTTTTCTAAGAACATATTTTTACCTTCATCAGTTAATAACCCTTTATCACTAAAGCTCATTTCATATGGCATATGACAAGAAATAGTTATTGCAAAATTGAAAATTGGCTTATTAAGTTCATCTCTTTTTTGCTTCATAAGTTCTATATTGTATTCTAAAAAGTCAACATCATTAACCCAAGTATGTACTAATCTATTTTCATCATATACTCCTACACTTTGTAATACTCTTTCATCAATATGTTCATTAAACCCATATAGTGTTGGATGTAATGTGCTTCTTAAATAGAATGTACCAATATTAGCATGAGATGAATAACTATAATATCCCTTTTGGTTAAATAACTTAGGAATTGTTTCATAATCTGTGTTTTCAGCATATTCATAAACAGTATAAGAATATCCAGTCGGATAAAGACCTGTCAAAACTGTAAACTCAGCATCACTAGTATTACCAATTCCTACAGTTGTATAGTAATTATCAAAGTAAGCACTCGATGTTTTTTTAACTAATCTATTTAAATTAGGAGTAACTTCTTTTATTTCCCCATTAACATTAACCTTAAGGCCAATCAAAAAGTTATTCATCGATTCGATTTGAATTAGAAGTAAGTTCTTCCCTTCAAACACTCCTTTATATTTCTTATTATTTAACTCTTCTTTGACTTCATCAGTTAGATATTTTTCAAGTTCGCTAGAAACATTTTTAATTTTATCATCAGTAGGATTTTTATCACTAAAGAATAAATAATCAGCTACTTCATAGAAATAATAATTAACTACTCCAATAGTTTGAACACCTTCAGCAACCAATTTTAAATCTTCATAACCTTTTTGTTTTGTTTCTCCTCGATAAAATGCTGTTGATGATACCATAGAAATAATACCAAAAACAATTAATGCAAAAGCTAAATATAGTCTTTTTGTTTCTCCAATCAATTGATGACCTTTAACTTGAGGAGACACTTTAATTTTCTTATGAGCAAAAACAAACCAAACAACTATCAATATTAAAAGTGGTAACATAAACAAAAATTGTGCATTTCTAATAAGCGTTAACAAAGAAGAAAGCAAAAAGATAAATGCATCTCCACCACTATCTCCAGAAAATGATTTCAAATTCCAAATTGAAGGGAATGTTTTGTAATAAGAATAATACACACTTATTACTAACATAAAAAAGGAAGTTATTCCAGTTACCCATATTAAATACTTTCCTGCTCTAATGTCACTTTTAAATATAAAAATAGCAAATCCCAAAGAAAGAATTAAAAATCCTAAATCGCCAAAAAAACATGATAGAAAAGTGGCAAAAGTTTTAGATAAAACCAGCATATCACGAACATATATCTTGCTATTAATCACATATAAATTTAAGAAATTCAATAATAAAAACAGCCCTATAAATATAATTTTAAAACCATTTTCACTTTTAAGGAAATTTTTAATCTTTTCCATATGATTTCAACCTCACTTTCTCAATCAAAAAACGATTTAGCAAAATAAAAACTAATATAACAAAAAATATAATTAGATTTGCTAAACTCGTACTATTAATTTTTTCTAAAAATACTATTAATAAAACAGAAAAAAGCAATATACAAAAAAATGCTACTTTAGAGTTCAATTTTAAAAGTCCTAATAAAAATCCTACTAAACATGATAATGCTAATAGTTCCATCAAAAAAAGCAATCCCTTTTCAGCAAATATCTTAAATACTGATGCATGCACACCACTAAAATAGTCATCAACTAAAACATAAAACAAGCTTAAGAACAATGTAATAATAATAACTTGCCCAATTTTTTTAAATGAATCATAAAAGATTTCTTTTCTAGTCAAACCAAAGCATAATTGAAACTTAAATGATTTCTTCCCTTGAGAATAAGTATAAGTAATGCCACCTAAGATTGCACTTATATACAAACTTCTAATCAAATCATAAGAATCAACAATAGTATTACCTCTATTAATATCTCTTAAAAGAACTATAGAAACTAAAATTAGTGAACATATAATAATAATTATCGCAATTAGTTGCACATAATACAAATCAAATATCGTTTTTTTATTCTTTGGCATATGCTTCACCTCGATATTTGTCAATATCATATATTGATATTACTTTATATTTTATTTTTCTCTTATCAAAATCTTTTAATTCTTCTTTTGAATAATCATTCAAACATATAACATTATTATAAATGCCATTACAAATAATATTTCTTAATCTAATGTTTTCTTCTATAACAATCAAAGTATCACTACCATTTACTAAAAGCACTTTATTATCTCTTGTAAAAAACAATACTTTATCAAGATATCCTTTAAAGTTACTAATATTATCAAGCTTTAAAATAACATTATTATATCTAGTTTTATTAGTTATCTCTTTAACTATTATATCTTTTCTTTCATCGAGCACTTTATAAGTTGGATTAGATATAATTAAATTCTTTTTATCAATACAATTAAGAAGTGAAAAGTTTACTAATGTATTACCTACCTCACTAAATTTATATTCAACATCAACAGTTGTCTCTTGACGTATTTTAAATTCTTTTATCCACTTCTTAAACTTATCTTGATCAAACTCAATTTGAAATCTATTAATAAAATTTTCAGCAATAAATTCTTTTTTTAATGTATTAGTATATACTAAAGAAAAATCTAAAAAAACTCGATTTTTAAAGTAATTCAAATTATCAAAAACATCTTTCCCTAAGCTTTTACAACTCCCACATTTTTTATTTATGCTATTTATCCCACTAATAATAAATAAAAACTCATCAATCTTTTTTTCTTGAATTACATCACTATATATCCCTATTACTTCTCTATCGAAGAAAGATATATTAATAGTAGTATCTTTTATTATTAAATTTTCAATTTCAATATAAGCCATACTCTCACCTTAACAAATATATTTTACCATTTTTCATTTGAAAAATAAAGTCTTTTAATCTCAAGTGACAAATTAAAGGCAATTGTAATAAAAAAGTTTATATATCAATTTAGAAAATATATAAACTTTCATGATATTTAAAAGTTTTTCAAAATAAACATTCTTCTTGGATAGTCTTTTTCTCTTTCACTCAAAACAAATTCTTTATACTCAACAAATTCAAAATATTGTTTAAATATATTTATCCATTCTTCATTTGTCTTTAAGTTGCCTCTAAAAATGCTATCTTTATATATGCAACAATCTTTTTTAACATATCCTATTGACTGTAAAAACTCAAAAGAAAAATCAGGATTGATAGCATTCATTAAATAGCCATTAGGTTTAACAGCTAAACTCAAATCTTTTAATACATCATAAATAATGTTATCTGGCAAAACATCAACTAAATTTATTGACATACAAAAATCAAATTCATTTTGATAATTTTTTAAACAATTCTGATCCCCAACAATAAATTCTATATTTTTTATGTTACTAAGTTCAGTAACCTTAGAAGCACATTCTATTCCATTGATAGATTGATCAATTCCAATACCTTTTTTAAAAGCAGTAGTATAACTAGCTTCTATTAATGCCCAACCACTTCCACAACCAAAATCTAAAACTTTACTGTTTTCATTAATATATTTTTTTAATGTTGAATTAAAATTATCATCGTTAATCCATTTGCCATTAGTTTTATAAACTTCATCTGATTTTAAAGTTTTATTCCAAAAATCTAATAATTTTAAATATTGTTCCATAATCTACATATTAACGTGATAATTATACCATACTTTCATATTTTAAAATTTTTAAAAATAATAAAAGGGGCATATACCCCTAATATTTTTTAGAAATCTTTCGGCTTGTTAAAAGGATAGAAAATCCAACTGACAAGACTATCTCAAAGAAAATA
>UMGV01073692.1_pt1 | contig 39434 bp, 31 predicted proteins | sample 1965361 | NCBI WGS metagenome assembly UMGV01 (sample SAMEA4836081, study PRJEB28245) | human gut metagenome | biome: gut microbiome; material: fecal sample | place: Denmark | collected 2008
AAGTAAAAAGCATTGACGAGAGAATAGGCGAGGCTATGAATAGCAGTAATTGGGCTGAACTTAGATCTTTGTGGTAGTGTAAACAGAACTGTGTCACGGCTCTGTTTACACTACCGCATTTACAGCCTAAAAGGTTGATTTTCTATACTTCCCTTATCTTGCGAAAACTGAACTGCACCCAAAAGTTAGACACAAAACTTTTGGTGTGCAGTTCAGTGATATGGTGGGGGTTATTCATCAAATATCAGGACATCTTTACTATTTTTCACCGACAATTGCTTTTATAGTTGTAGCCAATAGCTCTTTTCTTTTTTCTATGAAAATTCTAAAGTCTTTAAAATCTAAACTAACACCCTCAGGAATGAGGTGGGATTTTAAATCAATGTTTTTGTTCTTCACCCATTCTGACAAATCTTCATCATTCTTTGATTCATTTGTACTTCCATCTAACAACTGAAGATTTAATATAGAATTCCAGTGCTCAGCATTTCTATAAAAATCATAATCTTCTTTACTACTGAAATCACTTTCCTTCAATTTGCAGAATTTCGCAGCAGGATGTAAATGATCTTTGTGATAAGCGATAGAATCATATCTCAAATGAGAATAAAGTAAAGCAAGTATGGCATAACTATTGGGGGCATCCTTTTGTGTCTTTAATATGTCATCAATTACTTCATCACTTAATGTCAAACTCTTGGCATCATTACTTGCAAATTCTGCCTTTATTTGTTCAAAAGGAAATATTTGCTTTTTAAAATTAGATTTCAACACTTTTCTTATACCTGTCAATACACTATCAGATTGACCACCAAAAACACCTTTTAGCAAGGATATGCATAGCCATTTACGGATTTACCTAAAATGCCTAAAAAAACGAAAGTACTTGCGATGGGCAACGCAAGTACTTTCGATGACGATTGAAAGTACTTTCATTGGCACTTGAAAGTACTTTCATTTTTTGGGGTATTTGAGTAAATAAAATCAGTCTATTTTCTCGATAATCTTCATTCCCTCTTCCACAGCCTGCATATTGAGCGGAATCATAGCGTGATGACGCTCTGGCAACGACTTATAGAGAGCCTTGTTAAGACCATCGGTACTTACCACAGGACACACCTTGAGCAATCCACCGAGGACTATCATATTGAACACCTTTGAGTTTTTCATCTCAGCAGCCTTGTCCATAGCATCAATGCGATAGATGGTGATGTCTGTGCGCTGTGGAGGATTGATAACTCCATAGCCGTCGTAGATCAGAATACCACCAGGCTTTACTTTTGGTTCAAACTTATCGAGTGAGGGCTGGTTGAGCACGATAGCCACATCAAAATGACTGAGTATGGGCGAAGAGATGCGCTCGTCGCTCACGATGACAGTAACATTGGCGGTTCCACCTCGCTGCTCGGGGCCATAGGCGGGCATCCAGGTTACTTCTTTATCCTCCATAAGTCCCGAATATGCCAGTATCTTTCCCATAGAAAGGACACCCTGACCACCAAATCCGGATATAATAATTTCTGTCTTCATTCTTCTATTTAAAAGTTAAGCATCTAACACCAAACATTAAACACTAAACACTACATTCCTGTGGTATCCTTGAGGTCGCCCTTGGGATACTGTTCGAACATATGCTCTTCCATCCATTTATTGGCTTCTACAGGCGAGAGTTTCCAACCACTGTTACAGGTAGAAACGATCTCTACCAAACTCGAGCCTAACCCCTTCATGCTCGCTTCAAAGGCCTTGCGAATGGCCTTCTTAGCCTTGCGGATGCTTGCTACGGTCTCCACGCTCTGACGACTCACATAGCAAGTGCCTTCGAGATGAGAGGCAAGTTCGGTGATGTTGAGCGGATAACCATGTAAGTCGGGCTGACGACCATAAGGACATGTGGAGGTTTTCTGACCAAGCAAGGTTGTAGGAGCCATCTGTCCACCTGTCATGCCATAGATGGCATTGTTGATAAAGATGGCAGCAACATGCTCACCGCGATTGAGGGCATGAATGGTTTCGCAGGCTCCGATGCAAGCCAAATCGCCATCACCCTGATAGGTGAAGACGAGACGATCGGGCCACAGACGTTTTACTGCCGAGGCACATGCCAAAGCACGACCATGGGCAGCCTCTTGCCAGTCGATATCAAGGTATCGATAGGCAAACACGGCACAACCTACAGGGCATATGCCCACGGCTTTGTCGGCCATCCCCATCTCCTCGATGACTTCTGCCACGAGTTTATGTACCACGCCATGAGAACATCCTGGGCAATAGTGCATCGGAGTATCGTTCATCAGCGACGGCTTTTTGTAAACCAGATTTTCTGGTGATATGATGTCATTCATTGGTTTTGAACTTAAATCTTTCTACTTAATAAATAGCGAAGAAAACAATATCTTCACTCTTTACTTGATTATTTTCTTGAGTGCTTCTACGATTTCCTCGGGCTCAGGAACGATACCGCCTAAACGGCCAAAGTGCTCTACAGGAGACTTACCATTGACGGCAAGACGCACATCTTGTACCATCTGTCCGGCATTGATCTCAACTACCAAGAAGCCCTTACAACGATCAGTCAATTCGCGAATCGCCTGCTCGGGGAAAGGCCAAAGTGTGATAGGACGGAAAAGTCCCACCTTAATGCCTTGCTGACGAGCCACCTCGATACTCTTTTCGGCGATGCGGGCAGCACTACCAAAGGCTACAATGATATAGTCGGCATCGTCAATATACTCGGTAGCATAACGCACTTCTCGCTCGCGGATGGTCTGATACTTCTGCTGTAGATGCAAGTTGCGTTGCTCCATTACCTCAGGCTTGAGTTCGAGCGAAGTGATGATGTTGGGCTGGCGCTCCTTACAGCCAATGGTGGCCCAAGGACACTCACGAGCTACTTCTTCCTCGGTGCGGCGAGGCTTCATAGGGGGCAAAACTACGCGTTCCATCATCTGTCCTATCACACCATCACTCAAGATCATGGCAGGATTGCGATAACGGAAAGCAAGCGTGAAAGCAAGGTCTACAAAGTCGGCCATTTCCTGTACTGAGGCTGGTGCTAACACAATGACATTATAGTCACCATTACCACCACCACGAGTGGCCTGAAAATAGTCGCTCTGTGAGGGCTGGATGGTACCCAAGCCTGGACCACCTCGCTGCACGTTGACAATGACTCCTGGAACTTCGGCTCCTGCCATGTAGGCGATACCTTCCTGCATCAGAGCCACACCAGGGCTCGAAGAGGTGGTGAGTACGCGCTTGCCAGCGCCAGCACCAGCGTACACCATATTGATGGAAGCGACTTCACTCTCAGCTTGCAACACCACCATGCCCGTAGTCTCCCAGGGCTTGAGGAGTGCTAAAGTCTCAATGATTTCTGTCTGAGGGGTGATGGGATAGCCGAAGAAGCCATCGGCACCACATCGTATTGCGGCATGGGCGATAGCCTCATTGCCTTTCATGAGTGTTACTTCTTGTTCTGCCATGGTTACTTTTCCTCCTTTTTACGATAAACGGTGATACATCCGTCTGGGCACACAATAGCGCATGAAGTACAGCCCACGCATGCTTCTGCATGAACAGGCTCTACATAGCGATAGCCATGCACGTTGACTTTCTTGTTGGCCAGTGCGATGACATCGTGAGGACATGCCACCACGCAGAGCGAGCATCCTTTGCATCGCTCTGTATCTACCACAATGGCCCCTAAAATTCTATTCTTTGTCATGGATTATAGTAGTCTTTACAATAGAAGCTGAGGATATTATCAAGCATCTCCTTGGCTACGACGGCTGGGCTGTCGGGGTCAAGTGCGATGGCTTCCATATAACAATCAAGGGCATGTTTGAAGTCACCTTGCTTGCGATAGGCATTGCCCTGAAGATAATATTCCTGAGCTGTCATTTTCTGCTGATGTTTCTTTTAATTTGCTTTGCGAAATTACTAAAATAAGCTAACTAAAAAGAATTATAAGCCGATATTTAAACTATATTAATGTTGTTTTGCTGAAAAATGCGCACACTACCAAGCGGTGTGCAATTTTTCTTTTTTATCGTTCGCATTAGGAACAAACCATTGTAAATCGACTTTTGGAAAGCCCCCAAAAAACAAAAAGACTTGATGAATAGGTGAAAAGGTGATAAAGAAAACAACGGTCATCAGTTTTTACACTGATGACCGTTGGCTTGAGGTAACGATAAATGTTATTATCTGATACTAATTATAAACGGAATTTGGCAGCCTGCTCCTCAATATAGGCAGCATCACTGAAGTAGTCGATACGCATGGCTTTGCGAACCTCATCCATGGTCTGAGCTGCAAAAGCACGAGCTTCCTCACTACCCTTCTTCAGGATGTTGAACACCTCAGGAATATCCTGCTCATACTCATGGCGACGGGCACGGATAGGAGTAAGCATCTTGTTGAGCACACTGTTAAGGAACTTCTTACAAGTTCCGTCACCGATGCCTCCCTTTACATACTGAGCCTTCAGTTCATCGAGGTTCTGGAACTCTGGCCAGAACTCTGCGAAATCTTCAGGTGTAGAGAATGCCTCAAGATAAGTGAACACGGCATTGCACTCCAGATGTCCTGGCTCCTCCATACTCATACGTGGAGCACCATTTGACATCTTCTTCACCTTCTTCCACACGGTCTTCTCGTCATCGCTCAGATAGATACAGTTACCAAGACTCTTACTCATCTTCTCTTTACCATCAGTACCTGGAAGACGACGGCAAACCACATTCTCAGGGAGCATGATCTCCGGCTCTACGAGAACAGGAGCATAGACCTGGTTGAAACGACGGACAAGCTCGCGTGTTACCTCCAACATGGGTTCCTGGTCTTCACCAGCAGGAACGGTTGTAGCTTTGAAAGCTGTGATGTCAGCAGCCTGACTTACTGGATAGCAGAAGAAGCCAAGAGGAATGTTGGCCTCGAAGTTGCGCATCTTAATCTCGGTCTTCACCGTTGGGTTGCGCTGAACACGAGATACGGTGATGAGGTTCATCAAATAGGTGGTGAGCTCGGCAAGCTCAGGAATCATACTCTGAATATAGAGAGTGCACTTCTGTGGGTCAAGGCCTGCAGAGAGGTAATCGAGAGCCACTTCAGTGATATTCTGGCGAATCTTCTCTGGGTTGTCTGCATTGTCAGTGAGAGCCTGTACGTCGGCCATAAAAACAAACATCTTGTCGAAGTCACCTACATTCTGCAGTTGTACTCGACGCTGAAGTGAGCCGATGTAATGCCCCAAGTGGAGCTTGCCTGTTGGACGGTCGCCCGTCAATATTATCTTTCCCATATTATTACGATTGTTTCTGTTATACGAAAAATAGTCAGCCTGTCTGCTATTTTTAGTGCAAAGGTACAGCAAAAAGGGCAAAACACAAAATAAATAGTTACTTATTTTGAGTTTTTGCCCTTTACCCGTCACTTACCATGTATATTTTGATCGGCAAATCACAGTTGTGCTGTGACAGCGAAAACAAATTACTTCTTGGTGATCACCACTTGTTTTTCATTGAAAGCACTGCAAGCATCTACCAACTTCAAGACTTTGTCCCAGTTGGCTACAGGTTCCTCACGATGCAAGAAACTCTTGCTTACATGCACTATGATCTTGCCAGCCCCGGCACTTGCCTTCACCGCGAACTCGCCACAATCGTTGCTGACGGTGGTATTCAGTTTCTTCAATGACTCAGCTGAAGCCTGATAGCCTTTGGGCAAAGCCACCTCTATATTCCACTCATCAGCAAATGCCATTTTACGCCAGATACGATCCTTGCGGATGCGGTCATTGCCTTCCAGTTTCATCTGCTCTCCTATCAGCTTGCCCACGGCCAGCATCATGCTGCTTCCTGCACGTTTCACCAATCCTTCCATCTCGTAATCTACATGATAAACGAAGTCTGCGCTGTCTTTTCGGATGCCCACACAATCGAGTCCATAACCATTTACCTTGACTGGCTCCGCTTCATGATAGCCTTTTATCTCTTCCTTGAACTGGTCGGGTTGCTCCTTTTGCTTGTACTCGGCAAAGTCAGACTTCATGACGGAAGCATCTTTCTTCAAGAAAGCACTATAAGGATCAGACTCATCATACTTCAAATAACGCCAAAAAGCGGCAAGATGGTCGGGACCATACAGATAATAATCTGGCGAGCTAACCATTTGTCCGTATTCTTTCTGTGCGCCAGAATAGTCTATGCTGCGGTGAATATTCATCTTGGTACCATCGATGTTGACCTTAATGGTGACGACAGACTTGTTAGTGGCAGCTGTACTTACAGGGATTTCGAATGGCGCATCAACATCCTGCATATATGCCTTACGCCCCTGGAACTTATAAGGGATGTCCGATGCCACTTTAGGAAAGGTACCAGGGAAATAATACAGGTTGGTTCCCTTGAGGCGGAAGAACCAAGTGGTAGAATTATAGTTGATGAGCTTGTCGACAGGCAATTCGCCAACAGCAGTCGTGATGCCCATTTCCACTTCTACCCCTAACTTACGCAAGAAGTTGGGCACACGGTTGAAGGCTTCTTGGCTTGTTCCACCAGTAACATATTCATAAGCATAAATACGGTCTGCTTTCTCGTCGGCAGGCATCGACTCATCCTTGGCCGACTTATACACACTGCGTTTCTGCGCAGAAAGACCTGCTGCCGAATAGCCATTCTTGCTGACATAAGACTTCATCAGCTTCCAGTCATCTTGTAGGATGGGCGCAACATCAGGGTTAGCTCGAACACCTTTCTGACGCATGGCCTTCTCGACCACCATGGTCTTCGACTTAGTGGGCGTAATGTACATCAAAACATAAGGAGACTGCAAGGAAGAGTTATACCAAGCAGACGGCTCTCCATCGACAGGTTGGTCCATCACCAAATCAAGCACGGCGTTTTTATCCTTGTCCGTGGTCTGCTTAAATTCGGGAGCCCCATTCATCGAGCGATAAACCGTAGACAAACTTTGGTCTAACACGCAATGCACTCTGCTATAAAGAATCGGCTCGTCTTGGCGAAAATAAAAAGTAAAAGGATCCAACCGCTGTTCCTGCGTGTCAATCTGGTTGAGAGAAAATACGTCAATACAGTCGCCGACCTCCAATCCTGGCACGGCAATCTTCTGGCTCAAGTCCTTGCCTTTCTTACCTTCCTTGACATCCACATAGTCATCGAAGTCGACCACTTGCACCTTGCCATCTTTCTTGAGCACACGAATACCCAGGACGGTATTGGTCTTATTGTGATATGCCCCTACCCACTTTTTTGATTTCGTGCGGAAAGAAAACTCAGAATAATCCTTCAAGGCTTTCTTGTCGTTGAGTTGTATCAGCATACGCTCCATGTCTTCGCAGTCTATCTGACGTGTCAGACGGAGGTTAACAAACAATTCCGTTGTTGCCTTACGGTAATAATCGGTACTCAACTCCCGGTAATAAGAGAGGATAACAGCCGATTCGTTCTTGTACTTCGCTGGCACTGTGCGTTTCTTGAAGTCAGCAGGAGTATTGTCCCACACTTCTTGACGCACTTTCTGAGCCAACTTGAGGTAATCAGCCTTGTCGTCAGCCTTAACAGGCAAACATACGAGTTGCATTGCCAAAAGGAAGAAAGCAACTCCCATCATTCTCACATGTTTCATAGTTCAACCTTTAAAATGTATAACATTGCTTATTTAGTTTGCAAAACTACTTGCTCGTTGCAAGCATCATTCCATTCGGAAACCATTTTGTTCCATGCCGGAATATCCTTCAAGGCTACTCGCCTGTTCTTGATGACATACTCCTTTTTCATGACGACACGATTGCCTTGTTTGGAAAACGTACAAGACAAGTCAGCCCAATGGGTATGCGACGCAAAAGGAGCAGGGAGTTCCTGCACACGCATACCTTTTGGTACAGAGAGACTTACCTTGCACACATTCTTCAGTTTCATACCTATCATATAGTCGGAAACCCGCTTGGTAGTATCTACTTTCTCCAACCACACATCTTTGTCCTGATTCATATCCACATAGAGGTATTGGTCTGCCGACACTCCCACGTTTCCTTTATAAAAAGAGGAAGAGATGGCGAGCTGTTCGTCTTGGGGCCTACTACCTTTGAGCACCACATCCCTCATTTCGTCCTTATTGCCGTCCATTCCCAACAAACGAGACAGAAATTGCTGTCTGTCATCTTGCGCAGCTGCGTCGTATGCCGACAAGACCATGGCTTTCATATCTCCTTTCCAAGAAGAATTCAGAGTGCCCTTCATGGCATAATTGCCATCCTCCTCTACGGAAAGTGCACAATCGTATTCCACAGATGAGGAACAAGATTCCTGGGGCAATGTGGGCAACGTATAGACCCGGCATCCTTCTCCTTCTTCCACCAAAGCCTGTCGTCCCTGAATATTTGTTGGAATATACCCTAAGGGTATGTAAGAATTGGTGGCATCAAGATAATAGGGTTTACCCTGATAGAACACCGTGCATATCGCATGATTGACAGAGGAAATGGTGGGTACTTCATGCGATGTATAAGGAATGTCATCTGTTCCGATATCTGTCTGTCGCGCATCAAAACCCTGAGCCTTCAACAAGGTTTTCAGCAAGAGCGACATGGCCTTACAGTCACCATATCGCTTACGGATCGTTTCGGCAGGAGTGGCTGGCTGATGGGCAGAAACGCCGGCCTCGTATGCCAAATAGCGTATGTGGCTTTGCACCCAGGCAAAGGTGTTGGCAATTTTCTCCTTGTCACTCTTTGCTCCTTGGGCTATCTCTGCAAGGATTTCCGCTTGGTTGGGAATCGTACAGTCGACATCTGCCATTTTCTTAGACCAAGCGAACATATCCTGTTCATCCTTGAACGAACCTATTACGAGCAAATGAGGAACAGTATAGCCCCAGGCTGGAGCTCCCTCCTCGGAAACTGGCACAGACAAGCCGTGCATGACATAGGTAAACACGGAGTCGCCAGCCTCATCGGCCACAGCTGTCTTGACCACATCGGCAGGAAGATTACACTCCTTGAGATGATATTGAGATAAAGCCTTCGGTATAACCACCTGGACGGTTTTGTTCTCTACATAGTAGTCTTCGGGAAAAGAGATTCTTGTGAAATAAACAGGATCGATAAAGGTTCGTGCAAAAGAGGCCTTCAAAGCCTTACCCACCTTGGGTATCCGATAATTGAAATAACAGACCTTGGTGTCATCAAAGAAGATATTCACAGGCGTAGCTGACTTATATTGTGCCGTGCCCTTGGAGGAAGCTTTGTCCAAACGGATAAAATCTCCATAGTAGACATTCGGCTGAACAAGTGCTGCATATTTTGTCACGCCATATTCCAAATCCGTCGTATTCGAGATGACAGGAATACCATCGGAATTCACCTTAAACTTATACCGATCCACACAGTTTACTATATGCACATTGTCGTCCACGCCTTGAGCCGCAGCAGACAATACGCTCAGAAAACACAGATAAATAAATACAGGTTTTATTGTCATCAGATTGGTGTTATGAATTAAATGCCCCCCCGAAGTATAAAACAAAGGAAGGGCATTTTATATATTATTCAAGTTTCTAAAGTTCAATCACTTAGAACTCTGCGTTCTTAGGAGTACGTGGGAAAGGAATCACGTCACGGATGTTCTGCATACCTGTAACAAAGAGAATCAGGCGCTCGAAACCGAGACCGAAACCAGCATGAGGACATGAACCATACTTACGGGTGTCGAGATACCACTCCATATCCTTCATTGGGATGTTGCGGTCCTTGATCTCGCCCATCAGCTTGTCATAGCTCTCCTCACGGACAGAACCACCGATGATCTCGCCTATCTGTGGGAAAAGCACATCGGTACCCTGAACGGTCTTGCCGCTCTTGCCACCGAAGCCACTCTCCTCCTCGTCTATCTTCATATAGAAAGCCTTGATGGCCTTAGGATAGTTGGTCATGATGACTGGCTTCTTGAAGTGCTCCTCTACCAAGAAACGCTCGTGCTCTGAAGCCAAGTCGTCGCCCCACTCACATGGGAACTCAAACTTCTTGCCATTGGCAATAGCCTCCTGCAAGATGCGGATACCTTCAGTATAGGGCAGATGAACGAAGTCGGAATTCAACACACCTTCCAATCGAGCTATCAAACCCTTGTCGATCATCTTGTTCAGGAATGCAAGATCGTCCTTACAGTTGTCGAGTGCCCAGCGGATGCAGTACTTGATGAAGTCTTCCTCAAGTTCCATCAAACCTGCCAAATCCAAGAAAGCTACCTCTGGCTCTACCATCCAGAACTCAGCCAAGTGGCGAGGAGTATTACTGTTCTCTGCACGGAAAGTTGGACCGAATGTATAAATAGCACCAAGGGCTGTGGCACCCAACTCACCCTCCAACTGACCTGAAACGGTCAATGAAGTCTGCTTGCCGAAGAAATCATCAGAGTAGTCTATCTTGCCATCTTCTGTCTTCTTCAGGTTGTAGAGGTTCTTGGTAGTTACCTGGAACATCTGACCTGCACCCTCGCAGTCGCTGGCTGTGATGAGAGGTGTATTGAAGTAGAAGTAGCCATGCTCGTGGAAATAGGTATGGATAGCCATCGCCATGTTATGACGAATACGCATCACGGCACCAAAGGTGTTGGTGCGGAGGCGCAGGTGCGCATACTGACGCATGTACTCAAAGCTCTGACCCTTCTTCTGCATAGGATAATCGCTACCGCAGAGACCATAGATTTCAAGGCTTTCACACTGAATTTCCACAGTCTGTCCCTTACCCTGGCTCTCTACCAATGTACCTACGGCACTGATACAAGCTCCAGTAGTAATCTGGCGGAGCTGATTTTCATCGACCTTGGATGGGTCGACTACTATCTGAATATTATTTATAGTAGAACCATCGTTAAGAGCGATAAAATCGACTGCTTTGCTACTACGATGGGTACGAACCCATCCCTTTACATTCACGATTGAGCCGTAGGCTGTGCTCTTGAACAAGTCTACAACTTTAGTTCTTTTTACTGTTTCCATTGTTAATATTATGCTTCAAGGAGTTAAAGAAGTTAAGGAGCTAAGGAGTTAAGACAATAGTCATAAACCAAGAATTCCTACCATAATAAAAACTCTCAGCCAATATAACACTTGTCTTAACTCCTTTCAACTCCTTAACTCCTTAACTTCATATTATTGTTTCTTATTCAAAAGCACCCATGCGGAGCATGTCTACTTCCTTCTCTGTGAGGAAGCGCCAGTCGCCACGACGGAGGTTCTTCTTTGTCAGACCGGCAAACTGCACACGGTCGAGCTTAGTTACACGATAGCCAAGGCTTTCGAAGATACGACGAACGATACGGTTCTTGCCACTGTGAATCTCTATACCTACCTGTGCCTTGTCGTTATCATCTGCATACTCTACTGCATCGGCCTTGATTTCACCATCCTCAAGGGTGATACCATCACGAATCTGCTGCAGGTCATGAGCTGTAACATTACGGTCGAGATGTACATGATAAACCTTCTTCTTCAAGAACTTAGGATGGGTAAGCTTGCTGGCCAAATCACCATCGTTGGTCAAGAGAAGTACACCAGTGGTATTGCGGTCGAGACGACCTACTGGATAGATACGCTCTGGACATACATCCTTCACGAGATCCATCACAGTCTTACGCTGCTGAGGATCGTCGCTGGTGGTCACATAATCCTTTGGCTTGTTGAGAAGCACGTAAACCTTCTTCTCCAAGCTAACAGGAGCGTCATGGAACTTCACTTCGTCGGTACGAAGAATCTTGGTACCCAACTCGGTTACTACTTCGCCATTAACAGTTACCACACCTGCCTGGATAAACTCATCTGCCTCACGACGTGAGCAGATACCAGCATTGGCGAGGAACTTGTTCAAGCGCAAAGGCTCGTTAGGATCAAAGTTTTCCTCCTTATATTCGATACGTTTTTTGAGACTATATTTTGCATTTGGATCGTAGTCGGCTGTACGAGGACGACCATAGCCACCGCGATTGTTGTTATAGCCTCCACCTTGAGGACGGCCATAGCCCCCCTGCTGACGAGGCTGATAACCGCCACGCTGCTGATAACCACCTCCCTGAGGACGGCCATAGCCACCCTGCTGACGAGGCTGATAACCGCCACGCTGCTGATAACCACCACCCTGAGGACGACCGTAGCCACCCTGCTGACGAGGCTGATAACCACCCTCTTCATCATTGTTGTTGTAACGAGAACGATAACCACCCTGTGGACGAGACTGATAGCCACCACGATTGTTGTTGTAACCACCACCTTGAGGACGGCCATAGCCACCCTGCTGACGAGGCTGATAACCTCCGCGCTGCTGATAACCACCTGGGCGATGATCACCGCCACCCTGCTGAAGTGCCATTCCAAAACCTTCTGGACGGAAACCACCTTCGTTACTACTACGATCTGTGCTGTAAGCACGCTGCGAGTTGATACGAGGACGCTGTGGACGTCCATTACTGCGATAATTCTTCTGATAACCGCCTACTGAGGTATAACCCTCACGGGCACCTTCATTCTCAGACGATTCGTTCTGAGGTTTGTTGTCAAATTCTGAATCCATTTTCCTTTTCTTTCTTAAAGCCTCACGGCTGGGTTAATTAATAGTTTTTACTAATTGTTGTATTGTTCTTTATATATAATTATATTTGGTATATATGATAAATACTTCTCTTTTTCTATAGATAGGTTGCGATTGAAGATAGAAGGTATCTACCTTTTAGATGCCAGTATAATTGCTGGGGGTTATGGCCATTAACTCGGCCTTCACACTGTCACTCACATTCAAGGTCTGAATAAACTCATGAATGGTCTTCTCTGTCATATGGGTATTGGTGCGAGTAAGCGCCTTCAATGCCTCATAAGGATGTGGATAAGCTTCACGACGAAGAATCGTCTGAATGGCTTCTGCTACTACTGCCCATGTGTTATCGAGATCTTCCTGCAATTTCTCTTCATGAAGAATCAACTTGCGTAGGCCCTTCAATGTGCTCTGAATGGCTATAACGCTGTGACCAAGAGGTACACCGATATTACGAAGTACGGTGCTATCAGTAAGGTCGCGTTGCAGACGGCTTACTGGCAACTTCTGAGCCAAGAACTGAAGGATGGCATTGGCTATACCAAGGTTACCCTCACTATTCTCATAATCGATAGGGTTCACCTTGTGTGGCATCGCACTTGAACCAACCTCGCCAGCCTTAATCTTCTGCTTGAAGTATTCCATTGAGATGTACATCCAGAAGTCACGATCCAAATCGATAATGATGGTATTAATTCTGCGGATGGCATCAAAGATGGATCCAAGGTGGTCATAGTTGCTAATCTGTGTGGTGTACTGCTCACGCTCCAAACCCAACTTCTCGCTAACAAACTTATTGCCGAATGAGCGCCAGTCGTATTGGGGATATGCCACATGGTGAGCATTGTAATTACCTGTAGCACCACCAAACTTAGCTGTCAACTTGCAAGCCTTCAAGCTATCGAGTTGCTCGGTGAGACGATATACGTAAACCATGATTTCCTTACCTAAACGTGTGGGAGAAGCTGGCTGTCCGTGAGTCTTAGCAAGCATAGGGACATCCTTCCACTCGTCAGCATAAGTCTGCAACTGAGCTATCAGTTCTTCTACCTGGGGATAGAAGACATCCTGGAGTGCTTCCTTGATAGAAAGAGGTACACTGGTATTGTTGATATCCTGAGATGTCAAACCAAAATGGATAAACTCCTTATAAGCATCTAAGCCGCCTATCTTGTCAAATTCTTCCTTGATAAAATACTCTACAGCCTTAACGTCGTGATTGGTTACCTTCTCAATATCCTTAACGCGCTGTGCATCATTCTCATTAAAATTCTGATAGATTTCTCGCAAACGAGGGAATAAAGCAGAATCGAAAGAAGCGAGTTGAGGCAATGGCAACTCACATAATGTGATAAAATACTCAATCTCTACACGAACACGATATCGTATGAGCGCATACTCGGAAAAATAATTTGCGAGAGGCTCAGTCTTTCCCCTATAACGACCATCGATAGGAGAAATAGCTGTCAGTAAATCTAAATTCATAACTAATACGTATTATTTATAGACTGCAAAGGTAGGAAAAATCAACGAAACAGCAGAATAAATAATGATAAATTAGCTTAAAAAGAAAAAAGTCTTACAACAATAGTTGTAAGACTTTTCATATTGTGGGCGTTGACGGATTCGAACCGCCGACCCTCTGCTTGTAAGGCAGATGCTCTAAACCAGCTGAGCTAAACGCCCTTACTTTTCGTAAGCGGTTGCAAAGGTACGAACATTTTTTGTTCCCACCAAACTTTTCGGCAACTTTTTTCATTTTTTCTTCAAAAAAGTTGTTTTTTCTTAGTTTTATCCCATTAAAATCAGTATTTTTCGCCTTTTAATGCATTTCCTATATCCTTATACGATTATTGCTTCCTCATCTATTCAACAACTTTTACTCACCCATTATTCTCACATATCTCACTTTTTCATACTCATATATATAGCATCTCAAACTTCATTTTCTGAAAACTTTTAATTTCCAAAAGATATTTTTTCAAATAAGAAAGCGAGAATATTACAAAGTGAACCTAACCAACAGTAAAACTCGAAAAAATCTTCTCTTCAAGTTTACAGGAAAGACACAAAGTTTATCGAGGGGATTAATAACCGAGGGAGACTAAGTAAAAAACAACAATATTATTTGATACATTATTTGATCCCCAAAAATCCGCTGCCCCCAAAAAGGGTTCACATAAAAATAAGACAAAAAAATTCCCTGCAGCTCAATAAATGAACTACAGGGAAACACCCCTTAGTGGGCGTTGACGGATTCGAACCGCCGACCCTCTGCTTGTAAGGCAGATGCTCTAAACCAGCTGAGCTAAACGCCCTTACTTTTCGTAAGCGGTTGCAAAGGTACGAACATTTTTTGTTTCCACCAAACTTTTCGGCAACTTTTTTCATTTTTCCTTCAAAAAAGTTCTTTTTCCCTTATTTAAGACCTATAAAACAAAGAAAACAACGTTTATAATCCTCCACAAAGGAATCCTCACCATTCTATTGCTACTCACCAAAACAAAGAAATTCGCACAAATAAAACTAATTAACTGAACCCTCTTAAAAAGGGCTAAGTAATTAAATTTCATTCTTCCAAAAGAAAATGTAACTAAACAAGAAATGTACATCATAACCGTATGTACATAGAACTCTTGCGAAATAGTTAATAGAAACAAAAAGGTGCTCCGCTACAAAAAGAAAAGTACTGACCAGTAAAAAGAAAAAAGGTGCTCCCCAATAGGAAGCACCTTATATCTTAACCTTGTAAGTTATATCAAACCTAACAAAGTTGTATTACTCAATAACCTGAACAGTAGCACGACGGTTGAAAGAGATAGGAGACATATCATCTACACCACCATTACCCTTTGTTGTAATGTTAGATCTATTAACACCCATCTTAACAAGTTCGCCAGCAACAGTCTCTGCACGACCTTCAGACAACTTCTGGTTGATCTTCTCATTACCTGTAGCCTTATCTGCATAACCGCTAACGAGCAAGTTAGAGTTGTTAGCAATAGCATACTTTGCCAAAGCGCGTACATTTACGAGATCATACTGTGAAGCTACGTTAGTCTTATTGATATCAAAGAATACTGATACAGGTGTAGTAACGAATTCCTTAACTGTCTGAGGAGTTACAACCTCTACAGGCTTCTGATTAGCCAACATATTCTTCAGACGCTCGTTCTCTGCGTTAGCATCGTTCAACTTAGCGTTAAGAGCATCAAGCTCTGACTGATGAAGAGCATTGATAGCATCTACATCTGGAGTCTTCTTCCAAGTAGACTTACCCAACTTGAAGGTCAAGCCAACTTCTGCGTAAAGATTATTGTCGTGAGAATCCCAACCGCGCTCACCGCCGTTGTAACCACCATCGATATCAGACTCGAAACGGTTCCAGCCTGCCTCAAGATAAACGTTCACCTTCTTGGCTACCTTCCATGTAGACTGAAGACCAACGCAGAGGTCCATTGCATAGTAGTTGTGAGTCATAGTGCGACCGAAGCCACCACCTGCGAAAGGAATCACATTCCATACACGGTTCTCGTTATAGCCCAAAAGCAAGTTGCTGAGGTTGAACATTACCTGTTCGTTAACAACCCAATATCTGTTGAAGCTACCCTTAGTCTCTGTCTCAGGATCCCAAACGCGCTTGCCCCAGATACCCTGAACCTTTGTACGCAAACCGAGGCCAGGAGTAAACCACTTACCTACTGCTACAGAAGCACCAGGATTAGAACGGAACTTCTTGAAAGGACTTGTTGCAAAATTCTGACCATGCTCCTCGCCAGAGTACCATGCATTCCAATCAGCACCTACCTCAACAAACCAATTGCTCCAAAATGAGTTTGTTGCAACACTATACTGCTGAGTAGGAGTAACATCCTGAGCAAAACCGCTCATAGAAATACCAGCAAAAGCCAGTACAGCTAAAAACTTTTTCATAACAATCATTATTTAAACGTCTATATAATATATTTTAAATACACTTCTCTTTTACTATATAACAATATCGATAAATCAAATACAGGCGCAAAGTTAATGTTTTTTTTTGAATTCTATCTTTTTTTTTCAAAAAAAACTACTTTTTAGCTTAAAAAAGTAGCTTTTTAATCAGAAATATAAACTTTTGTTTACTATTTCATCATTTTAACCCAAAAGTTGTTCAATGTCTCGCTGTTGGAAAATACACAACACATTTTTACCATCAGGAGTATAATTAACATTACTACAGCCAAACAAACTATTTACCAATCCTTCCATTTCGTCGTTATTAAGTACTTGACCTACAGGAATAGCTGCAGCTCGAGCCATAGATAAAGCCAAAGACTTATTGATTTCGTCTACAGCAGAGACACCCTTCTCCTTGGCCGCAATCACCATATCATGGACCAACGTAACGGGTTTTATGCCATCCAATCCTGCTGGAACCGCATTGACTGCATAACTTCCCTTGCCTAAATCTTCAAGTTCGAAGCCAAATGCTTCTACTTGAGGCAACACCTTCTGCAACACCACCTCATCGGATGCGGGGAACTGTACTACTTCGGGGAAAAGGACTTTCTGAGAATGATTTTCATGAGAGGATAACTGAGCAAGATATTGTTCATATAATACGCGAACGTGAGCGCGATGTTGATCAATAATCATCAAGCCTGACTTCACCGCAGTCATGATGTATTTTCCCTTATACTGATAATGCGTAGGCGATTTATCTGCTATAATATGAGACGATTGATTCAGTTCTTGCTGTTCTATCTGATTCATCTGCAAGGATTCGAACATATCAGGTTCCTCATCCTGTGATGTATTAGGCAATCCTTCATAGAGTTGTTCCCAATGCTCATCTACCATAGGCTTACGAGGGCTTGAACCTGTATGTGCAGTAAAGGGATTATAGTTGGGATCTACACTAATCTTTGGAGCTGTGGCTCTTGGAAACATCTCAGGATTATAAACAGGAATATCGGGCTTATCTTCGGTATCAAAATCAATAGTAGGAACATCATTATAAACACCCAAAGACTCCTTAATTGCAGCAGAAAGAATCTGCCAAATGGCTTGTTCGTTTTCAAACTTAATCTCGGTCTTTGTGGGATGAATATTGACATCAATATCTGAAGGTGCAACTGTAAAATAAAGAAAATAAGGCACCTGCTCTCCCTGAGGAACCATCCGCTCAAAAGCAGCCATGACTGCCTTATTGAAATAAGGATGTTTCATATAACGATCATTGACAAAGAAAAACTGATGGACACCTTTTTTACGTGCAGACTCAGGTTTACCGATAAATCCCGAAATCTTACACATCATAGTATCCACATTGACAGGCAAGAGATCTTGATTAAGACGTTTACCAAAGACATCTATGATGCGCTGACGCAAGTTTGCTGCACGCAGATTCATCAACTCTGTCCCATTACTCTGCAGTGTAAAACTAATCTGAGGATTTACTAAGACGATGCGTTCAAATGCAGAAAGTATATTATTCAACTCCGTAGAGTTTGACTTCAAAAACTTACGCCTTGCAGGTACGTTATAGAATAAATTATTGATGCAAAAGCTACTACCTTGAGGACACGAACAAGGTTCTTGAGATTCTACTTTAGAGCCAGAAATCACAAGCTGAGTACCTATCTCTTCATGAGCCTGACGAGACTTGAGAGTAACTTGAGCTACAGCTGCAATAGACGCTAACGCTTCACCTCTAAAACCCATAGTTTGCAGGGCAAAGAGATCATCAGCCTTCCGTATTTTAGAGGTTGCATGACGTTCAAAGGACAAACGAGCATCAATTTCAGACATACCCTTCCCATCATCTATCACCAAGATACTCGTACGACCTGCATCTACTACGGCCACATCTATACGTGTAGCACCAGCATCTACAGAATTCTCTACCAGTTCCTTGATAACAGAGGCAGGACGCTGTATTACTTCTCCTGCAGCTATCTGATTGGCTACAGAATCGGGTAAAAGTTGGATTATATCACTCATTCGTTTCTTTCTGTTTTAAAATAAGATCATAAGAGCAAGGAGTAACAACAATAACACAACAAGCAGCATAACATGCTGCCTGCGAGTAGGACAACGTCTTGAATGAAAATCAAAACCATGTTGCCGAGAATAACGAGGTGTATAACAGAACCGTCGAGGCTTGCGAGTAGGAAATAACATCAGCTAATCAATTTATCTGTTTATTTTTCCTCAGCTGTCCCATTTGCTGATGCAGGTTTAGACAACACCTGCAAAGGCGCCTCATGACGTTTGATATTCTTAAGTTCTGTACCCTTGGCTTTGCCTCGCCAAACAAAGATATCATTTTTATCTTTAGGCCGGATATCATCAAACCAAGCAAAATTAGGCAGTTTATACTTCGTTGGTGGTATCTGCGTCATCGGATACATGACACTCGTAAACTTATTGGTCCAAATATGATCCAACTGTCGCTGTGGAGTCATATACATACGCAATGTATCAGTTTCGAGGTTGTTGAGTCCCATCAGCGTACTATCCTTATCATCTATAAGATAATAAATTGTCTGCACATTACCTATTGACTCTGCCATTCTCATCTGTCCATCTACGAAATGAGCCTTCATTTCCTTAGAAGCAATCTGATTGTAGTGCAAGCTATCAGGCAACATTTCTACCGAAAGAGCTTGCCCTACTACATGAGCCAAACGCAGAGTAGAATCACGCATATAAGCATGGATAACCTCACCCAACAATTGACGATTACCATTCCACACGATAGGATCTTTATACATCGTCATGCAAGAATCCTTAGAATGATAGACTAAAGAATCACAAACTGCTTGCACATCATTTCGGTAAGCACGAACCTTATGAAACGCATGAATCTTACGATACACCGAATCTGTATCAATATGATACGTGTAAATCTTCATCGTATCAGAATGAAGCCACATCGTATCTTTCTGAGAATAATCGATGGCGACAGGGTTCTTTGTGGCAAAACCATAACCTGTCTTTTCATTATAACGCAAATAGTTGCAGGTAAGAGAATTTTTATTCTTCTTATCTACATACACCACATGACCATAGCCTTGGCTTTCGCCATCCTTCACATAGTACAGACTATCGCCCGTAATAGACTTCTCCTTATCATATAAGGTAGAACGACCATACAACTGGGCACTCTTACTATTCGTATCATAGTAACCATTCTCGGTTTTAACGACACTATTACCAGAAATAACCTTGGATGGACCAACCATATGAGCCTTTGACTGAGGAACATCATAATATAAGGTATCAGTCACCACCAAATCCTTGCCACTACGTAGCTTGACATTATAAACGAATTTAGCTTCACGTGTCTGCGTATGGTATTCTCCCCAGTCGGATACAAGTTTATCCTTACCATCAATCAGAGTACCACCATCAAAGAAATTGGCCATTTCGTAAAGACGGTCGTAATCAAGACTATCCGTACGCAACACCTGCCTACGATGGCGTAACACCACATTTTGACGAGCTCTCATCATTTGCATCTGTCCATCATATTCTGCTCGGTCGCAGACCAGAGATAAGGTATCTCCCTGACGGAAGTGAACATGCCCGAAAGCCTTCACCGAGTTAGAGCCTTCATAGAAATAAGCACTATCACAAGTGAGATGAGCACCCTGGTGCGAAAAAGAAACCTTTCCTTTTACAATCTGTGCGTCAGGATGAGATCCGTACATATCATATCGCAACTCATCTGCATGAAGCAAATATACTCTGTCACCTTGTGGACGCTTCTTGGCTGACTTTTTGGAAGCCTGCATAGCCTGGACAAGACATAGTCCAAACAGGCATAGAATCAAAAAAAAGATGATTCTATGCCCGTTGATATGTCGCTTTATGATATTTATTATTCTCATTACTTAACCCAACCTTGATATTCAAATTTACAATCCTTATATCGGTCGTTCATACGTACATAAGTACTCTTAATCTTATTAACAACCCAGTCATGCAAAGTTTTCTCACGTTCTTTAGCAAGAACTACATCTTGCATTACCTGGAAGTCTTCTGTTATCGTAGCACGATGTCCTTCTACCCTACTAACCAGTTTCACTAAAGCGCAAGTAGTCTTTCCGCGACTATTGATCATCTGGAACGAGCGTGACACCTCTCCAACCTTCATTGTATCGACCATACGAGCAATTTCTGTTGGTAAATCCTTCATCTGGAATTTAGAAGTACGTACACCAGCCTGAGAAGTGTTGGCCATCAAACCGCGGTTGTTCTTTGTATCTTTATCATCAGAAAGAACAGACACAGCAGATTCAAAGTTAAACTTATTACTACGAATATCATTTCCGATAGAGTCAAGCCGAGCAATAGCCTTATCTATAGCCTCCTGTGGCACAAGAGGCTTACGCAAGATATGGCGTACCTTGATCTTATCACCACGCTTATCTATCAACTGGATGATATGGTAACCAAATTCAGATTCTACAATTTTAGATATCTTCTTTGGATCTGTCAGATTGAATGCAACATTAGCAAAAGCAGGATCGAGCATACCACGCCCTACATAATCCATCTCTCCACCCATACGAGCTGAGCCAGGATCTTCAGAATAGAGACGAGCCAAAGTAGAGACGGTAGTCTCACCCTTATTAACACGATCCGTATACTCTCTCAACTCATCTTTGATGCGATTGATTTCTTCCATAGGTATTTTGGGCTGCTGTGTTAAGATTTCCACCTCAACCTCAGTAGGTACAAAAGGAATACTATCTGCAGGCAAATTATTAAAATAACGACGCACCTGAGCAGGAGAAACCTTGATATCCTTTACCAGTTTCTCTTTCATCTTCTGAATCAACTGACGATTTTTGAAATCATCATGCATCTGCTGACGCATCTGGGTAACGCTTTGCTTACGATACTCTTCCAGTTTCTCACGAGAGCCAATCATATTTATCCAGTAATTGATTTGCTCGTCAATGCCCGACATAACCTCAGACTCAGAAACCTCTATACTATCTATGGCAGCTTGATGCAAGAAAAGTTTCTGTACAGCAATCTGCTCTGGGATGCTACAATCAGGATCGCCAGTATACTTGAGTCCTTCAGCTTCACCTTGTAGACGAGTAATCTCGACATCAGACTTCAAGATAGGCTCATCACCTACAACCCAAATCACCTCATCTACAACACTCCCCTCGTTCAGTACAGGCATATCCTGCACATTATTAGTATCACTGGATATGGTGTCGCTTAAAGCAGAAGCATTGGAATGGTAAGAAACCCTGTTGGCATTTGCACTGATGCCTATGATAAACATCAAGGCCACGAAAGCCAAAGCGATCTTATTCTCTATTTTCATTTATCTTTATTTTTCGTTTGATTTATGTGTATTGACGGTCGACAAGACCTCCTTATTCACAACAACGGGATACTTTCTTCGTAAAGAAGCCACCCACTCTTTCTCCAACAAGTCCTGATAATCGGCAATAACCTGTGATTTCACATCAGTATAATCCTCAGGGCCTTTCTTCAATACTTTACCGAAGGTAGCATCAATAGGATAGTCCTTCAAAGCATTAACTGTAGTATCTTTCTTAAAGATCATCTTATCGACAACAGCGTTGTCGCCTTTCTTGAAGATTCCCTTTTCCACACGTATGCGAATAACAGAATCATTATTGAAAGTATTGCGAAGAATATCAGCCCATTCAGAGAAAGCCTTACCTTTGACACTCTTCTTTACAGCCTCAACATCGGCGGCATCCTTTACATGGTAAGCAATTCCTTTAAAACGTGGTTCACTCCATTTGAAGCGTTTCTTGTTTTTAGCAAAGAACTCCTTTTGACCTTGTTCGTCCTTAGAAGCCTTTTCCCAAACCATACGATTACTGATTTCGTATAGCAACAAACCATCATGATACTCACGAATCAGGTTTTTCAAATCGCTATCCTTAGCAGATAATTCCTCTGCCTTTTTATCAAGAATAGACTCTGTAGTAGTACCAGTTGGCATTGCCTTTGCAATCGAGTCCAACTTGTCATTAATAATTTTTTCCCTTATACCTCTTGCATCAATAAAACGAATGATATCCGTTCTAAGCGAGTCATAGGGGAAGAAATTCTGTTTACCTTCCTTTTTGACAATATGATAACCAAACTCAGAAAGAATAGGTTTACTGATTTCGCCAACACGAAGCGAATATGCAGCATCCTCAAAGGCTTTCACGGTCTGTCCCTTACTAATCCAAGGTAAGGCACCGCCATTAACAGCAGAGCCTTTATCATCAGAGAATTTCTTGGCTAACTCAGCAAAGTCGGCTCCTTTTTTCAATACAGCATAGAGAGAATCAGCTCGATTCTTCAACTTCACATTCTCAGCAGGAGTCGCCTTTTGGTTTAGCATAAGTAAGATATGAGAAACCTTTACCATACCACCAGTCCCATCGATGCGTTGGCGAGTTTCCTCATATATACGATGCGCTTCGTTTTCTACATCCTGCTCAGTTATCATCGAAGGACGTATCTGTTGATCACGATAAGTTGCGAACTCTTTTTTAAAAGAATCCAAGGTATCTAAGCGAGCATCTATTGCAGTCTGAACCTTCAACTTATAGTTGACAAACAAATCCACATATTCATTGACCGTTTTCTTGTCAATGACTCCCTCGGAATTATTCTTATTGTAAGAATACTCAAATTCTGAACGAGACACAGGTGTACCATTGATTGTCATGATCACTGGATCGACCTGAGCAAAAGCTATGCTCCCCGAAAGGAGCATAGCTGCTAAAAGCGCATTTATTTTCATTTCTTTCAAATCATTATTATTCAGGACGGCTGTAGTTAGGAGCCTCACTGGTAATAGTAATGTCGTGTGGATGACTCTCCAAAACGCCAGCATTCGTGATACGAGTGAACTTAGCATTATGCAAGTTGCCTATCGTAGCTGCACCACAATATCCCATACCAGAGCGCAAACCGCCAATCAACTGATAGATAACTTCTTGTACAGTACCCTTGTATGGCACACGACCAGCGATTCCCTCAGGAACGAGTTTCTTCACATCCTTCGTATCGCTCTGGAAATAACGATCCTTAGAACCATTCTTCTGTTCCATAGCCTCCAAAGAGCCCATACCACGATAGCTCTTAAACTTACGACCATTAAAGATAATGGTGTCACCAGGACTTTCCTCGGTACCAGCTACGAGAGAACCAATCATCACGCAGCTACCACCAGCAGCCAAAGCCTTAACGATATCACCAGAGTAACGCAAGCCACCATCAGCAATCAATGGCACACCAGTACCCTTTAAGGCAGAGTAAACATCGTAAACAGCACTCAACTGAGGTACACCAACACCTGCTACGACACGAGTAGTACAAATAGAACCAGGGCCGATACCAACCTTGACACCATCAGCACCATTCTCTACCAAATACTTAGCAGCCTCACCAGTAGCAACATTACCAACAACTACATCTACATGAGGGAATGCCGCCTTAACAGCATGCAATTTTTCTACTACACCCTTTGAATGTCCATGTGCAGTATCTATCACGATGGCGTCAGCACCAGCCTCAACCAAAGCCTTTGCACGATCAAGCGTATCGACAGTAACGCCCACACCTGCAGCAACACGCAGACGACCTTTCTCGTCCTTGCATGCCATAGGCTTATCCTTAGCTTTAGTAATATCCTTATAAGTAATCAAACCAACAAGATGGTTTGCATTATCCACAACAGGAAGTTTTTCAATCTTGTTCTCTTGAAGAATCTGAGCAGCAGCAATCAAGTCAGTCTGCTGATGAGTAGTAACAAGATTTTCTGAAGTCATCACCTCATCAATTTTCTTATCGAGATGACGCTCAAAACGCAAATCGCGATTTGTCACAATACCAACCAAATGATTCTCATCGTCAACAACAGGAATACCACCAATATGGTAATCGTGCATCATGTCAAGTGCATCCTGTACTGTACTTCCTCGACGAATCGTAACAGGATCATAAATCATTCCGTTCTCTGCACGCTTAACAATAGCTACTTGGCGTGCTTGTTCCTCTATCGACATGTTCTTGTGGATAACACCGATACCTCCTTCGCGAGCAATAGCAATGGCCATTGACGCCTCGGTAACAGTATCCATCGCAGCAGTGACGAATGGAACATTCAACTCGATATTACGAGAGAACTTGGTTTTCAACTCTACCTCTTTGGGCAACACCTCTGAATAAGCAGGGATAAGAAGGACGTCGTCGTAAGTGAGGCCGTCCAGTACAATTTTATCTGCAACAAATGATGACATATTGTAACCTTTAAAAATTTATTGCGTGCAAATTTAGCAATAATATTTCATATTTTGCCCATTTTTCACGAATTTCACTCCTTATTAATGCTATTTAACGTGATTAGTTGGCTTGTTCTGACAAGAACTTTATTCTTACCAACCTTATTTCATCTTCGGAATAGTCCTCACCCAATTCATTTTGAGCAGTATCCAAATCATCTGTATCGCTCTCCATGAAATAGTCATAGATATCATCAACATGCTCATCGTCGATAACTTCTTCTATGAAATAATCGATATTAAGTTTCGTTCCACTATATACAATAGCTTCTATTTCATCCAAAAGGACATTAAAATCGAGCCCTTTGGCCTCAGCAAGATCATCAAGAGCTATCTGGCGATCTATACTCTGGATGATGCTCACCTTCAACATAGATTTTTTTGCCACAGTACGAACGCGCAATTCTTCAGGGCGTTCTATTTCGTTTTCCTCACAATATTTCTTGATCAGTTCACAAAACTCCTTACCGTATCTTTTAGCCTTACCAGCACCAACGCCCTGTATATTCTGCAATTCTTGCAAGTCAACAGGATACATCGTAGCCATTTGTTCCAAGGAAACATCTTGGAACACGACATACGGAGGTAGATGATGCTTCTTAGACATATCTAAGCGCAAATCCTTAAGCATGGCGAATAGTTCTGGGTCGAGAGCTTCGCTGCCAACACTATGCGTCTCCAATCCGTAATCATCCTTGAACACTTTGTCCTCCACAATCATAAACGACTCTGGATTTTTGATGAAGCGTTTACCGGCTGCTGTCAATTTCAGCAAACCATAGTTCTCAACATCTTTCTTCAGATAGCCAGCAATCAATGCTTGTCGGATAACAGGATTCCACAACTTAACATCCATATCTTCACCAGCCCCGAAAGCGTCAAGTTCGTTATGCTTATGCGATACAATATCATCAGTAGCCCTTCCCTTTACAAAATCAACAATATATTCCTGTCTGAAATTCTCCTTGACGGCAGCTACCGCTTGCAATATAACCACCAAAGCATCCTTAGCCTCTATCTTTGTAGTAGGATACAGACAGTTATCGCAATTATGACAATTTTCCTCATTATAGTCTTCACCGAAGTAATGAAGCAACATTTTGCGGCGGCATACAGAAGACTCTGCATAAGCAGCTGTTTCCTGTAACAATTGTCTACCGATGTCTTGCTCAGCCACCGGTTTATTCTCCATAAACTTCTCTAATTTCTTTAAGTCTTTTCGAGCATAGAAGGCAATACACATGCCCTCACCACCATCACGACCAGCACGACCAGTTTCTTGATAATAGCCCTCCAAACTCTTAGGGATGTCATAATGAATAACAAAGCGCACATCAGGTTTGTCAATACCCATTCCAAAAGCTATGGTAGCCACAATAACATCAATTCGTTCCATCAAGAAATCATCTTGTGTCTGCGAACGAGTAGCAGAATCCAAACCTGCATGATAAGGTGCAGCCTTGATATCATTAGCTTTCAGCACCTCTGCCAACTCTTCCACTTTCTTTCTCGAAAGACAGTAGATGATTCCACTCTTTCCTGCATGTTGACGGATAAACATGATAATCTGCTTATCTATATCTTGCGTTTTAGGACGTACCTCATAATACAGATTAGGGCGATTAAACGAACTTTTAAATTCCTTGGCATCCAAGATACCTAAACTTTTCTTGATATCCGTTCTTACCTTGTCCGTTGCCGTGGCGGTGAGGGCTATCACAGGCGCATTACCTATTTCATTAATAATAGGACGGATACGACGATACTCGGGACGGAAGTCATGTCCCCATTCTGATATACAGTGAGCCTCATCAATGGCGTAGAACGAAATCTTAACGATTTTCAAAAAATCTACATTATCTTCCTTGGTCAAAGACTCAGGAGCCACATAGAGTAACTTCGTCTTGCCTGACAAGATATCGCTTTTTACTTTTTCGATAGCCGACTTATTCAGAGAAGAATTGAGATAGTGTGCCACCCCATCTTCTTCACTAAGACCATTGATAACATCCACTTGATTCTTCATCAAGGCAATCAAAGGCGAAACAACGATAGCAGTACCTTCCATAATTAAGGAAGGTAACTGATAGCACAAACTCTTTCCTCCACCTGTAGGCATCAACACAAATGTATCATTACCACTCATCAGATTTTTTATAATCGACTCCTGGTCACCCTTAAACGAGTCAAAACCAAAATAATGTTTCAACTGTTCTGTTAGATTCATCTGTTCCGTCATATCCACCTATTTAATATATATATTAGTATATCCGTATCGGAAAAATATTTGAGCACACGTTGTATCTCGCCACTCTTAAGCAGTTCTCATCTGTTGCTGCAAATTGGTTTTCTCCAACTGCTGTTTAGCATAATCCAATGTCACCTCAAAAGAAGTAATTTTCTGAGAGGGCACATCAAACATAGCATCCATCATGACCGCTTCTACTATGGAGCGCAAGCCTCTGGCTCCGAGTTTATATTCCACAGCCTTGTCTACTATATAATCGAGAGCATCCTTATCAAATTCCAATTTGATTCCATCCATCTCCAGCAACTTGACATATTGCTTAATGATAGAATTCTTAGGTTCTACCAATATCTTGCTCAACGCTTCTCGATCTAAAGGATTCAGATAAGTAAGAACAGGCAAACGACCGATAATTTCGGGAATCAAGCCAAACGACTTCAAATCCTGAGGAAGGATATATTTCATCAAGTCATCCTTATCTATCTTGCTGACGTTATTTACCGAGTTGAAACCTACGACATGTGTATTAAGACGCTGCGCTATCTTTCGCTCAATACCGTCAAAAGCACCACCACAGACAAACAAGATGTTCTTTGTATCCACATGAATATATTCCTGATCAGGATGCTTGCGACCACCCTTTGGTGGAACATTCACAATAGTACCTTCCAATAACTTGAGCAAACCTTGCTGAACGCCCTCACCACTAACATCACGCGTAATAGAAGGATTATCACTCTTGCGAGCTATCTTATCAATTTCGTCAATAAATACAATACCTCTTTCTGCAGCAGCTACGTCATAATCTGCCACCTGAAGCAGTCTACTCAAGATGCTTTCCACATCTTCACCCACATAGCCAGCCTCAGTAAATACAGTTGCATCAACAATGGTGAAAGGCACATCCAACATCTTAGCTATCGTGCGAGCCAAAAGAGTTTTTCCTGTACCAGTACTACCCACCATGATGATGTTGCTCTTTTCGATTTCCACACCACCATCATCGACTTTCTGCTGCAAACGCTTATAGTGATTGTATACTGCTACTGCAAGAGAACGCTTAGCACCATCCTGACCAATGATATACTGATCAAGATATTTTTTGATATCTAATGGCTTAGGAACTTTCTTCAATTTGAACTTACCGCTCTTCTGATCAGCAAGAAGTCCTGTAGACATCACTATATCATAAGCCTGTTTTACACAAGCCTCGCAGATATAGCCTTTGATACCTGTCACCAATAATCTCACTTCGCTTTCGCTTCTTCCGCAGAAGCTACATTCTTTCTTTGGCATTATTCTTCAACTCCTTTTTTACGGGTCAATACTGCATCAATCATACCATATTCTTTAGCTTCTTCTGCCGTCATCCAATAATTACGGTCACTATCAGCCCACACTTTCTCATAGGGTGTGTGTGAATGATTAGAAATGATGGTATAAAGTTCTTTCTTGAACTTTTGAATCTCCTTAGCCTCGATTTCGATATCCGAAGCCTGACCCTGCACACCGCCAAGAGGCTGATGGATCATCACGCGACTATGAGGCAGAGCAGAGCGCTTACCTTCCTGACCTGCCACCAAGAGAACAGCACCCATAGATGCTGCCATACCAGTACAGATAGTAGAAACATCACTGGTAATAAACTGCATGGTGTCGTAGATACCAAGACCTGCGGTAACACTGCCACCAGGGCTATTAATATAAATAGAAATATCCTTGCCACTATCTACAGAATCCAAGTAAAGCAACTGAGCTTGCAAGGTGTTAGCAGTGTAATCATCTATTTCAGTACCCAAGAAGATGACACGATCCATCATCAAGCGAGAGAACACGTCCATCTGTGTTACATTCAGCTGACGCTCCTCCAAGATGTAAGGATTCATATAGCGAGCCTGAGCCTTTATTACATCATCAAGCACCATGCCGCTCATACCTAAATGCCGTGTGGCATACTTTCTAAAATCGTTCATATTTTCAGTTTTTTCTTTTCTATATAAGACAAAAAGAGAGGTTATCGACCTCTATTTCTCGTTCCGTGGAACAAAGATAATAAAAAAAGTCGATAACCTCGTTATTTATTTGAAGTTTTTTTTCAAAAAATATTAGCCTTGCATCATCTTATTGAAATCCTCTACGGAAACTTCCTTTTCGTTGAGTTTAACTACACCCTTGAGAACTGCAGCCAACTTACGATCGATTGAGCGGTCTACAAGTGCATCTGTGCTGTCACCCTTCTTGATGATCTCATTAGCATAGTTGTCAATGTACTCCTCAGGGATATTAGTCATACCATACTGAGCAAACTGCGCACGTGCAGCCTCCTTGGCAGTCTCCTTGATATCATTGTCATCAACCTTAATATCCTGAGCACTAACGAGCTGCTCCTTGATAAGATGCCAGTTCAATTCCTTGATGCTCTGCTCGTAGTTATCCTCTACGAACTTCTCACCCTTATCCTTGTTGTTTGCCAACATGATACGCTTCAGCAAGGCATCAGGATACTCCAACTTACCAACCTTCTTTTCGCAATGAGCACGAACGTCGAGCAAGAACTTATAGTCAGAGTCATTTACGAGCTGTGCATTCAGACCCTCTGCTATCTTTGCACGGAAAGCAGCCTCGTCCTTCACGTCGGTATCCTCGCCAAACACCTGCTTAAAGAGTTCCTCATTCACCTCATGCTTCTTAAAGCGCTGAATCTCTGTAATCTGATAGCTAAAGTCAGAAACCATATCCTTGGCAGCATCACGCTCAATCTTCAAGAGCTGAGACAACTCTGTGTCATTGTCAGGATAAGCCTTGCGAGGATTGAAAGTGATGATATCACCCAACTTAGCACCCTCAAACAAGTTCTTCTGCTCGTCTACCTTGATATAGCTTGGCATCAAGACTGCACTCTCAACAGTGATACCACCTTCCTTGGTGTTACCATTCTCGTCGAGCTCACGCAGATCGCCCTTGAGCATATCATTGCCCTCATAGTTTTCTGCCTTCTCATAGCTACCTGCACGAGAAGCCAACATTTCTACCTGCTGATCGATAGTCTTGTCGTCAACTACGATTTTGTAGTAATCCACCTTATCGCGACCTGTCAACGAAACCTTCATCTCAGGTGCTACAGCGATATCAAACATAAAGGTGTAAGGACCATCCTTCTCTATATCTACAGTAGCCTGCTTCTCTGATGTGAGAGGCTCACCGAGCATCTGAATCTTATTGTCCTGAACGTACTTGTAAATCTGCTGACCTATCAACTTATTCACAGCATCCATCTTAACAGAAGGACCAAACTGACGCTTGATCATTCCCATTGGAGCCTGACCAGGACGGAATCCAGGAACATTAGCCTTTTTACGATAATCCTTCAATGTCTTCTCGACATCATTCTTGTAATCCTCTTCTTCGACAACAATAGTCAAAAGACCATTGATCTTGTCAGGATTTTCAAATGAAATTTTCATCTTGGTGTTTAGTTTTTATATGATTAATTATTTTCTATTTTGTCCACATTGGCTTGCAAAATTACTCATATTTGTTGAATATACCTAATATATAAAAGAAAAATTTGTTTTTTTAACCATCTCATTAGCCTTTACGAGCACATCTTTGCTCTACCGAGAGTTGGAAATCTTTCTTTCTGAGTACAAATCCTGTAGTGAGATATTTCTCTTTTACGATTTTATTTTCCGCAAGTTCTTCTGGCGAACCCTGGAACAAGATACGACCTTCAAAGAGCAAATAAGCTCGATCGGTAATAGCCAAAGTTTCATCCACATTATGGTCGGTGATAAGAATACCGATATTACGATATTTTAGTCGCCACACGATATGTTGTATCTCCTCCACCTGAATAGGGTCGACACCAGCAAAAGGTTCATCAAGCATGATAAACTTAGGATCGTTAGCCAAACAGCGAGCTATTTCGGTTCTTCGACGCTCACCGCCCGACAATTGGTCACCCAAGTTCTTGCGCACCTTCTGAAGGTCGAAATCATTAATCAAGCTCTCCAACTTTTCCATCTGATATTCGCGTGGCTTGCCTGTCATCTCCAAGACAGACAGGATATTATCCTCCACACTCATCTTACGAAAGACACTGGCCTCCTGGGGTAGATAGCCTATTCCCGCACGAGCACGCTTATATACAGGATAATTTGTAATATCCTGATCATCCAGATACACGTGGCCTGCATTAGGGACAACCAATCCTGTCGTCATATAGAAAGAAGTGGTCTTACCTGCTCCATTAGGACCAAGCAAACCTACAATTTCACCTTGCTTTACATTGATGGTAACGCCATTAGCAACCGTTCTTTTGCCATAGCGCTTTACCAACCCCTCGGTTCGCAAAACCATATGCTGATCTGTTTCTACAGGTGTAGAGTTTTTAATTTCGTCCATCATATATACGATATTTAAGAGTGGAGAGATACCTTTCTCCCCATTTTTGGTGCAAAAATACTAAAAAACGAGCAAATATCACTTATAAAATCAAAAACTATTCTGAATATTGCAGTTTTTTAGAGGATTTTGGTTACTTTTGCACCATCTAAAGAAGAATTATTGACATGTTGATATCAAAATGGCTTACCACCTTCGGTAAATATCTCATCCTCATGGGCAGGTCGTTTTCACGACCAGAGCGCATGCGTATGTTTATCAAACAATATGTAAAGGAAATGTCCCAGTTGGGTGTCGATTCCATTGGAATTGTATTGCTGATTTCATTCTTCATCGGTGCAGTCATTTGCATACAGATGAAGCTCAACATCCAAAGCCCTTGGATGCCACGTTGGGTATCGGGCTACACCACACGAGAAATCATGTTGTTGGAATTTTCATCCAGTATCATGTGTTTAATTTTAGCTGGCAAGGTTGGTTCCAACATTGCCTCTGAGTTGGGCACCATGCGTGTTACCCAGCAGATAGACGCCCTCGACATCATGGGTGTCAACTCTGCGTGCTATTTAGTATTACCTAAGATTTTAGGACTGGTAACCATCATGCCGTTCCTCGTCATCTTTAGTTCTGCCATGGGCATCATTGGTGCGTATGGAACAGCGTTCATTGGCCATATCCTCGCACCCGATGACCTCACATTAGGTTTACAACATGCCTTCAATCAGTGGTTTGTATGGATGAGTATTGTCAAGAGTCTCTTCTTTGCATTCATCATCTCCAGCGTGTCTTCCTACTTTGGCTACACCGTAGAAGGTGGTTCTGTGGAGGTAGGTAAAGCCTCTACTGATGCCGTTGTCAATTCCAGTGTTCTGATTCTCTTCTCTGATGTTTTCCTCACTCAAATACTTTCATAAGCTATGATAGAAGTTAAAGATTTGACCAAGACATTCGGTGACAAAACAGTCCTCGATAATATCAATATGGTTTTCGAAACAGGCAAAACCAACCTCATTATCGGACAAAGTGGCTCTGGCAAAACGGTATTGATGAAAAACCTTGTCGGTTTGTTGACTCCTAACAGCGGGCAGGTTCTCTATGATGGTAGAAACTTCGTAGAAATGTCCAAGAAGGAAAAGATACATATGCGCCGTGAGATGGGCATGATTTTTCAGAGTGCTGCCCTCTTCGACTCTCTGTCAGTACTTGAGAATGTGAGGTTCCCGCTCGATATGTTCTCGTCTATGAGCTACAGAGAGCGCGTCAAAAGAGCTCAAGAGTGCCTTGACAGAGTTAACCTCATCGAAGCTCAAGAGAAATACCCCGGAGAAATTTCTGGTGGTATGCAGAAACGTGTTGCCATCGCAAGAGCCATCGTGATGAATCCTAAATATCTGTTCTGCGACGAACCTAACTCTGGACTTGACCCCAAGACCTCTTTGGTTATCGATGAGCTCCTGTCAGGAATCACTAAGGACTATAACATGACAACCATCATCAATACGCACGACATGAACTCTGTCATGGGTATAGGTGAAAACATCTGTTTCATCTATAAAGGACATAAAGAATGGCAAGGAAACAAGGATGAGGTGATGACCTCCACCAATAAGAAACTCAACGATCTCGTTTTTGCTTCCGACCTATTTAGAAAAGTTAAAAAAGTAGAGATGGAAGAAGAAGAAAAGGCAGCCCGATAAAGGCTGCCTTTCTTTTTATTCTGCTTAAAAGTGGTAAGCACTATACTGTCATCGAAGTTCACATTGCGTACTACTCTGCACAGTGCCATCCATGTTCTCTATCTCATTTTCCACATGTTTTCTACCTCTATCATGGGTACAACAATTTGTTCCTTGGTACTATCTCCATAGACAACAGAGAGAAAAACATCTGCCACATGATGTGCAGTGTCTACCTTAACATCGAGCACCTCAACACGCTTCATCCCACGACGCTCTTCTTTTTGTTGTTCGACAAACATCTTGGCATTCAGCACAAGTTGCTGACGGTAACCCTCAGGAATACGATGCGGTAGGTTGTGTCCCGTCACAAAGTCATCATACTTTCCTTCCAACAATAAGTCATAATAGCCTTTGGCTGCAATACCAGCATAATAACCAACAGCTGGCGCTTCTTTCTTACAAGAAGCTAATGCCATGATGCCGATTATGAAAAACAAGATTTTCTTCATTTGTTTATCTGTAATTATGAGTCCTAACAAATGTGTTCCTAACCCTAAAAACAGTATTTACTTCTGACGGATAAAGATATTGATAGGACAACCATGAAGCGACCAATTCTCACGGATTTTATTCTCTAAGAATCGACGATAATTCTCCTTCACATACTGAGGTAGGTTAGCATAGAATACAAACGAAGGAATCGTTGTATTAGGCAACTGCGTGCAGTATTTAATCTTGATATATTTACCCTTCACACTCTGAGGAGGATAAGCCTCGATAATAGGAAGCATCACCTCATTGAGCTTAGAAGTACCAATATGAGCCTTACGATTCTGGTATACAGTCTTGGCTGTCTCCAATACCTTGAAGATACGCTGCTTAGTGATTGCAGACGCAAAAATGATTGGGAAATCCACAAACGGAGCCATACGATTGCGTATCGCATTCTCAAATGTACTGATAACCTTTTGGTCTTTGTTTTCCACCAAATCCCATTTGTTGACTACCACCACCAAGCTCTTATTGTTCTTCTGTATCAACTGGAAGATATTCATATCTTGGGTCTCTATGCCTCGAGTAGCGTCCAACATCAGAATACAGACATCACTATTCTCAATAGCACGGATAGAACGCATAACAGAATAGAATTCCAAATCCTCGCTCACCTTATTCTTGCGACGGATTCCTGCTGTATCCACCAAATAGAAATCAAAACCAAACTTATCATAGCGAGTATAGATACTGTCACGGGTAGTACCTGCTATCTCGGTTACAATATTTCTGTCCTCGCCGATAAAAGCATTAATGATACTACTTTTGCCTGCATTCGGACGACCTACAACAGCAAAACGAGGAATATCCTCATCGATACTCTCCTCAGGTTTGTCCTGAAGTTTATCCAATATCATATCCAGCAAGTCGCCAGTACCACCACCAGTAGCTGCACTGATACACTGTGGATCGCCAAGACCCAACTTGTAAAATTCGGCAGCCTCATAGTATTCAGCACTGTTATCCACCTTATTAGCCACAAGAATAACAGGCAATTTGGCACGACGCAAAATCAAAGCCACATCCTCATCCCAATCTGTCAATCCTGTATTAACATCTACCAGGAAAAGCACCAAGTCGGCCTCTTCTGTTGCTACCAACACCTGTTTGCGGATAGCATCCTCAAAAATATCATCTGATTTTACTACCCATCCACCAGTGTCTACTACAGAGAATTCTCTGCCATTCCAGCTGCATTTACCATACTGACGGTCACGAGTTGTACCAGCAGTATCACTGACAATAGCACGACGCGATTGGGTTAAACGATTAAATAAAGTAGACTTGCCCACATTGGGGCGACCTACTATTGCTACTAAATTTGCCATAATAGTCATTTCCTCTCCTTCCTTCAGGAGGTTTTCAGGATGTGGTCTCTGCATCCCAATTAATACTTTTCCGAAGCTGACCATGCTCCGGCCCTCGCCCCTCTGGCGAGAGTCACTCCCTCGATTACATTCAGGGAGGGGAATTTGTTATTACCCGATAGTGACAAACTATTAACTTATCACTAATAACTAATAACAATCAATTATTCTGGATTATATCCGAAAGCATCAAGCTCCTTCTGCGAACTACGCCAGTCCTTGTCTACCTTTACAAAAGTCTCAAGGTAAATCTTTTTATTGAAAAATTTCTCTAAAGACTTACGTGATTCCATATTCACCTTCTTCAAAGCAACTCCCTGATGACCTATGATAATGCCTTTTTGGGAGTCGCGCTCTACATAGATGACCGCATTGATGCGTATACGATCTTCCTCTTCCTTAAAACGTTCTACACGTACTTCGACAGAATAAGGTATCTCCTTACTATAATAAAGCAAAATCTTCTCACGGATAATCTCCGAAACAAAGAAGCGGGCTGGCTTATCAGTTAGCTGATCCTTATCAAAGAAAGCGGGCGATTCGGGCAACAATTCCTTGATGCGCTTCAAGAGCATATCTGTACCAAATTTATTTTTGGCAGATATAGGGAGTATCTCTGCATTGGGCAACAATTCATGCCACTTCTCCACAATATCACCCAACTTAGCTTGATCGCTCTCATCGATCTTATTGATGAGCAAGAGCACAGGAATAGTCATTTTCTTAACCTTATCAAGAAAATCCATGTTCTTTTCTGGATTCTCCACCACATCAGTGACATAAAGAAGAACATCAGCATCTGCCAATGCACTCTCAGAAAAGGCAAGCATCATCTCCTGCATCTTGTAATTGGGTTTTAAGACACCGGGGGTATCAGAAAACACAATTTGCATATCATCAGTATTAACGATACCCATGATACGATGACGAGTGGTCTGGGCCTTAAAAGTAGCAATACTAATACGCTCACCCACCAACTGATTCATCAAAGTACTCTTGCCAACATTGGGATTACCAACAATGTTTACGAAACCAGCTTTGTGCATAACATTTTGATTTTAAGCTAAAAAAACGCATCCCTTATGATTTATAAGAAAGATGCGTTTTTATATGAATACGGATTTTTGTCTATAACTTATTTACCATAAGCTGCGCCATCGTAAGCCCACTTATAGTAAGATGCGCCATGTACGAAACCGGCTCCAAATGCTGTAAAGATGACGTTGTCACCCTTCTTCAGTTTGCTCTCAGCATCCCAAAGTGCCAATGGTATGGTGGCAGCACTGGTGTTTCCATAATGGTCGATGTTAACAACAACCTTTTCCAAAGGAATGCCAGCACGCTTGGTAACAGCCTCGATGATTCGCAGATTAGCCTCATGAGGGATTACCCAATTCACGTCATCTGCTGTAAGATTATTCATTTCGAGAATCTTCAGCACATCGTTGCTCATGTCTGTCACAGCGTAACGGAATACGGTGCGACCCTCCTGATACAGGTAGTGCATACGATGATCCACAGTGAAACGTGATGGAGGACAAACAGAACCACCTGCTTTCATATGAAGGAAAGGCAAACCTTTACCATCAGTACGAAGATAAGAGTTCTGTACACCTACATTCTCTTCTTCAGTTGCCTCCAAGAGCACAGCGCCTGCTCCGTCACCGAAGAGTACGCATGTTGCACGGTCAGTATAATCGACCAATGAAGACATCTTATCAGCGCCTATCACAATAATTTTCTTGTAACGACCACTCTGAATCATGCTGGCAGCAACATCAAGTGTATACAAGAAACCACAACATGCAGCTGAGAAGTCGAAAGCAAAAGCATTCTTCAAGCCCAGCTTGCCCAACACGATAGATGCTGTTGAAGGGAATTTATAGTCAGGAGTCGTGGTAGTCACAATCAATGCATCGATTGTATCTGGATCCACACCAGTCTTCTGAATCAACTCCTTGGCAGCTTTACGTGCCAAATAACTGGTTCCGAGACCTTCCTCTGTCAAGATGCGGCGCTCCTTGATACCTACACGAGTGGTAATCCACTCATCGTTGGTATCTACCATGCGCGACAACTCCTCATTGTTGAGGATATAGTCTGGCACATAGCCACCCACACCTGTTATAACAGCATTAATCTTACCCATTATTCAGCTGCTTCCTTAACAATTGCAACCTTGCCTCTATAGTAACCGCAGGTTGGGCATACTGTGTGATATACATAGTAAGCACCGCAGTTAGGACAAACTGCCAATGTAGGAGCTACTGCCTTATCATGAGTTCTTCTCTTGAGTGTACGTGTCTTTGACTGTCTTCTTTTAGGATGTGCCATAATTTTTAAAAATTTTAATTTTTTGAATTTTACTTTTTTAGTTTTAAGAGTGCTGCCCAGCGTGGATCTACAGTATCCTCAACTTCCTCACCGCTTCGGGCGGCAGAGTGCTCTTTCAGCATCTCAATCATAGCAGGGTTGCATTTTCCAGGTGCATGCACGTGCTTGATGGGAATATCGAGTGCTATAAATTCATAAATGAACCACGCGACATCGAGTATTCCTTCGTCCTCGGCCACAGTCACGAGTTCATCGTCTTCTGAGTAGTCTTCTCCGAATTTTACGACCAATCTATCGTCTGTATCAATCGCTTGATCCATATCGTCAAGACAGATGTCGCAAGGTATGTGTACCACTCCTACCGTATGAAAAAGAAGCTCGTAAAAGTCATCTGTTCTTTCAATAGACAAACTGCACGACAACTCGCCTCTCTGTACATCAGGAGCGTCTATCGCCTTAAAATAATCTTCATCCAGCCTATACTCATAGGTTGTTATGCCTTGAGGCAAAGCCTTCAAATCTATTCTAAATTGCTCTAAGTTACACATATATACAATATCTACATATTGTTTTCGGGCTGCAAAGTTACGATTTTTTTTTGATATAGAGTAATTTTTTTCTCAAAAAATCTCTAAATTAGAGCATATTAAGCAGTTATTACTGTTTTAGCTCTATTCTGAAAGTTGTACCCTTCCCTACTTCCGAACTTTTGACCCATATTTTGCCATGGTGATATTCCTCAACAATTCTTCTGGCCAAGGACAAGCCTAAGCCCCAACCGCGTTTCTTTGTGGTAAAACCAGGACGGAACACATTACGTATATCTTTCTTCTTGATACCCTTACCCGTATCCGACACTTCAATAATAGCCTTACCGGGTTCCTGAGCTACATGCAATGTGATAACACCCGACTTACCACCCATCGCGTCTACCGCATTCTTGGCTAAGTTTTCTATAACCCATTCAAAGAGTGATGGATTAATCGTAAGGATTACATCTTGTGGAGGCAAATCCTTTTTCAAGACGATAGACTGCGAAGTACGACGATCCATATAATAAGCCACGTGCTCCATCACCTGATTCAAACTATATGGTACCAGTTCTGGTTGTGAACCTATTTTAGAGAACCTGTCAGCAATGAGTTGCAATCGCTTCACATCATTGTCCATCTCAGGAATTAACTCGTCATGAGGATAGGTTTCCTTTAAGATTTCTGTCCACGCCATCAGACTGGAGATAGGAGTTCCCAACTGGTGAGCCGTCTCCTTCGACAATCCAACCCATACCTTATTCTGCTCGGCTCTCTTTGACGTTAACAATGCAAAAATTGCCACTACGACAAATATCAGTACTACACCCAACTGCACCATGGGATAAGCAGCCAAACGAGTAATCATCACCGACTCATCATAACAAACCTGAATATAATCACGTGTAGAGTCATTGAGCATAATCTTGATATTCTTGCCTTCCGCCAAAAGACGCCTTCCTATCACAGCCGCATGCGAAAGACTATCAGCATAATCGTTACCATCTACCTGAATATTCCTAAACAACTGTGCATGACCATGATGATCAAGGACGATAACAGGAATCGTATTATTCTCATTAATAACCTTCAGCACCAGCTGCAGATCTGTATTATCGTCAGCCATATTGAGAGAACGCATCGCCTCGGCCCAAACCTCCATACGGCTACGTTCTTCATTGGCCAAATCTCTAACCAGAAAATGGGACACGACAAGAGAAGCTACAGCTATCAACACAGCTGCAACCACCAGTATTATTTTCACCTGTCTTATTCTGTCAGTCCACATCATATATATAGATAACGAAAAAGCCCCGATTACATTGTAATCGAGGCTTTAAAAATTTATAAAAGGAGGCGGCTACCTACTCTCCCGCATTGCATTGCA
>UMGV01055526.1_pt1 | contig 39392 bp, 32 predicted proteins | sample 1965361 | NCBI WGS metagenome assembly UMGV01 (sample SAMEA4836081, study PRJEB28245) | human gut metagenome | biome: gut microbiome; material: fecal sample | place: Denmark | collected 2008
TTTGTCGTATCGTGTCGCGTTTGCGGATTGATAGTTGGGTGCCAACTAAAAACAACTATCAATTTTTATGGCAAACAGTACATTATCAAAAGCAAAGGCTGACAAAAAAGACGAGTTCTACACGCAGTTCTATGACATTGAGGCTGAGATGGAGGCATATCTTGATTATAATCCCGATGTGTTTCGTGGAAAAACCGTGTTGCTGCCTTGTGACGATCCAGAATGGAGCAACTTCACAAAGTATTTTGCTCAGAACTTTGAAGAATTGGGCTTGAAGAAACTTATATCAACAAGTTATGCACCTGATAGTAAAACGTATAAAGGCAGTATGCAACTATCGTTGTTTGAAACGCAATCGCCCAAATTCGACAAGGACAAAACAAGAACCCACGGAAAAATCTTTGTGCTTACAGAGGATACTACAGGCGATGGTGTTATCAATCTTGATGATTTGCAGTGGGATTATCTTGAAGGTGACGGAGACTTTAGAAGTGATGAAGTAAAGAAGCTGAGAGATGAAGCCGATATTATTATAACAAACCCTCCGTTTTCTTTGTTCCGAGAATTCTTTACATGGATAGTAGAGACAGATAAATCATTTGTTATCTTAGGAAATATAAATGCAATTTCCTATAAAGAAGTTTTCCCAAAACTTAAGGAGAACAAAATATGGGTAGGGGCTACTAATTTTAATAGAGGTATGTATTTTCGAGTTCCTGAAGATTTTGAATATGCATCAACCTATAAATTTGAGAAGGAAATCAATGGAATGCAAGTAAATCGTGTTCCTTCTATATGTTGGTTTACCAATATAGAGCATGGTAGAAGACATCAGCCACTTAATCTGATGACGCAAGAAGATAATATTAAATATAGTAAACATAAAGAGATTAAGAATATAGGATATAAGCGATATGATAATTTTGATGCTATAGAAGTGAACTATTATGATGCAATCCCTTCTGATTATAATGGTATGATGGGAGTTTCACTTACTTATATGGATAAATATTGCCCCGAACAATTTGAAATTGTCGGAATAACAAAGACATGGTTTGGTATGGCAAATAAAACCTATCCCAAACAAATACAGGTAAGCAAAACAGGGAAAAAGTCAATTGTTACCAAGCTGAATGACGGACCTGTTATGAAACAGACTAAGCCTGTGGAAGGAAAAGTTTACTATATCGTAGACGGCAGTTATTATACACAATGTTATGCTCGAATTCTAATCCGCAAAAAACAATAGGAAATGGAAGCTACATTACATACTTATACAGTAAAGGAACTCTGTGAACAATTCGACTATAGCGAAGTTGACGGAAAAGGATTGTATGGTTTAGCAGGAAAACTTACCATACAGCCAGAGTATCAGCGCAATTATCTGTACAGCGAGAATAAAAGTGAAAAAGAAATTGCAGTCATCGATTCTGTGTTGAAAAAATATCCGTTAGGATTGCTTTATTTTAACAAGCTCCCTAATGGACGTTTGGAGGTTCTTGATGGTCAGCAACGTCTCACGAGTCTTGGCAGATACTTGATAGGTAAGTTTTCTTATATGAAAGGTGACGTTCCCTATAAATTCAAGGCTTTAAATGTCGAAGAAAGGGAACTGATAGAAAATACAAAAATGCTTGCTTATATCTGTGAGGGTACCGAAACTGAAATAAAAGAATGGTTTAAAATCATCAATATCGGTGGAATAAAACTGAATGAACAAGAAACGCTGAATGCTATATATTCAGGCCCATTTGTTAGTGCTGCAAGAAAGGAATTCTGTAATAAGCAAGATTCTCGTGTGCAAAAATGGGGATGTTATATATCGGGGTCTGTTAGCAGACAAGAGTTTCTGCAAGCGGCACTTAATTGGGTGAGTCATGGACATATCAAAGACTACATGCAAGAACATCGCCGTGAAGACAATATCAACGAACTCAAATTGTACTTTAGCGATGTTATCTCATGGATAGAAAATACCTTTGATGTTTATTATTCTACAATGAAAGGACTGAAATGGGGTGAACTGTACGATAAGTATCACAATAATCCATACGACCACAAAGATGTCTCTCAAAAAGTGGAAGAACTAATTAGTGATCCATGCGTTACTGATAAAAAGAATGTCTTCGAATATGTGCTCGGTGGATGCCAAGATAAAAAACTTCTTAATGTGCGCGTTTTTGATGAGAATATCAAACGTAGAGTGTATAATCGTCAGACAGCAGAAGCCAAAGAAAAAAATATCAGCAACTGTCCTCTCTGTGCTCTTGGTCATGATGCAAATAAAAATAGAATCTGGGCACTAAAAGAAATGGATGCCGATCACGTTGAGGCTTGGAGTAAAGGCGGAGTGACCGACGAAAGTAATTGTCAGATGCTTTGCAAGACACATAATAGGGCGAAGGGAAATAGATAGAATACAGGTGCACAGCGAAATATGTCGATGCGGGAAGATATGGCAGTTTCTTATCATAAATCAACCTAATTATTTCCTCAAAGCAAGCTAATAATCATCTAATACTAAGCTGAAAATATGCTGTAATAGGCTGATTAATAGGGTAAAAGCGCGAGAAAGTCGTCTCGTAACGGTCGTTCTCCATGCTCGTAACGGTCGATATGAACACGAGTATCGACCGTTCTCCATGTTCATAACGGTCGATGCGACATGACTTTCTCAATGGTTTTATAAAACAAAAGGGCTGTGTTTGTCTATTGAAAAGGCAGTTATACCACATAATAAAGTGGGATAATAAAGATGCATAATAAAGAGGGGACAACAAAAACATCTATTATAATACGTTTTGTAAGATAATAAAGATGTTTTTGTTGCCCCCTTTTTGTTAGGTGTTTTTGTACTACCTAAGTAGTAACATTCTATCTACGTTATTGCGTATAAGTTTAGTGCTTTACCTTTATTACAAACTTAAACACATGGTCTTTGTAATCGACACGGTATTGTGGCAGAGCCAAACCTCTTTTGCTCCAACTATCTACGCCACCAACACCAGCTTGTGCAAGGTCGATGCAGAGGTTTGTAAACTTCGACTTAGGTACCTGTGACGAGTGGCGTTGTTCCTTTTCATCGCCATCGTTAAGGTCGGCAATGGCATAATGCAGGGCACTTGCCGAGAAGGTCTTGTCAGACATCACCGTGAAGCCTTGTCCTTGTGCATCGGTTTGTTGCCACCAGCGTAGGTCACACTTGGTGCCAGTTTCTTGTGGGCGAATATAGGGGTAGAACTGCTCGTCGGCCGTTTGTTTGTATATGCCAATGTTTTGTGATAGTTTGCGGTCGACATAGTTTTCAATAGGGCCTCGACCGTAGAAGGTGGTTTGGTCCATGTTGTAGGGAAGCTCCATTAACATGCCGAAGCGGAACATGGGGCTTACCTTAGCCCCTTTCGATGTCTTCATAGCCTGTGTAACAGTCATTGAGCCATCGGCAGCCACATTATAAGTAAGGGTAAGCTGAGCTTTCACTGTAGGCATATCATATATAGCGTTTACTACGGCAACATCGGCCATGCCTTTTGCGCCTTTCTTTATATTAATGCTTGTAAGTTTCATTTCAGGGTTATACCACGCCTTATAGTCTTTGTTTGCTGAGCCACCCATGTCGTTATCGGTCACTGCTCGCCAGAAGTTGGGTTTTAATGTTCCACCTTGTCCTAAAAGTTGTTTGCCAGCTACCGTGTAGCGTTTGAGCAGACCCGTTGTTTTATCCCAAGCCACGTCAATGCTGTGGGTGGTAACGGCCAGTTCTTCGCTCTTCTTGCCATTGTCAATCTTAGCTTTTTTACCCTCTTTTGCCATCATTACCTTTTGCTGTGCGGTGGGCGTCGTGATGTCGTTACCCTTCCATTCGCCCATCATAAGTTGCTGGTAGGCAACAATCTGTCCAGCTTCCATCAGCGGTTCAGCCTTTTTCAGTCGGTATTCAATATTTACGAGGCGCTCTTTACCATCTTGTGCAGTGCTTACGGTGAAGGGCAACTGTATCTGTTTAGTTTCTTGTGGCTTCACATCAATGTTGGCCTCGGTACCATTGGCTACCTCGATTCCATCTTCAAGGATGCTCCACGACAGCGAAACATAGTTGAGCGAGCGGAAAAAGTTTTCATTTGTTACTGATACAATGCCTTTTGCAAGATTAACGGGCTGTGTCCAGATGTTCTGATAATAGTATCCCGTTTCATACATGTGCGGGTTGGGCACGCGGTCTGGTGAAACGAGGCCGTTGCAGTTGAAGTTGTTGTCTGATGGGTCGTAGGTGTTATAATCGCCCCCATAAGTATAGATGGTTCTTCCTTCAGCATCCTTTCCGTGCAAACCTTGGTCAACAAAATCCCAGATGAAGCCACCTTGATATTTTGGATATTTGCGCACCAAGTCCCAATACTCTTTAAAGCCACCGCCCGAGTTGCCCATAGCGTGCGCATACTCGCATTGTATCAGCGGTTTAGTGATGTTGGGGTCAGAGGCATATTTTTCGCAGTCTTTGTGCGAATAATACATGGGGCAGAAGATGTCGGTGTTGGCACCCAACTCAGCGCGTTCCCAATGTATGGGGCGTGACGGATCGGTTTGTCGTATCCATTTGTATGCTGCGGTAAAGTTGGGGCCGTCAACGGTCTCATTGCCCATCGACCAGAAGATGATGCTGGGGTGGTTGAAATAGGTCATCACGTTGTGCTGGTTGCGCTCTAATATTTGCTTTGCAAACTGTGGCTTCTTAGCTTCAGATGTGTCGTCATACTGAAAGCCATGGCTCTCCTGGTTGGCTTCGGCGCATAGGTAAATGCCATATTGGTCGCACAGGTCATACCACATGGGGTCGTCGGGGTAATGGCAGGTGCGCACGGCGTTTATGTTGAAGCGTTTCATGATGGTGAGGTCTTCAATCATGCGTTCGCGTGTCATAACATAGCCTTTGTCAGGATCCATTTCGTGTCGGTTGGCACCTTTGATGAGCACGGGCTGTCCGTTAACGAGCAGCTGTGCATCTTTAATTTCTATCTTGCGGAAACCTACCTTTACGGGTATCGACTCAATCTCTCTATCACCCTGTTTTACAGTGGCTACAAGCGTGTAGAGGTTTGGCGTCTCGGCTGTCCACTTCTGTGCGTTAGGCACGTCAATCTTTAGAGTATGTGCCAATACGGCTGGTCCGCCATTTTTGCTCTTCACTTTTGACGCATTAATGGCTTTGCGTGTGAGCTGATTGCCTTGTGGGTCAATAAGGTCGAAGAGGAACACGGCCGAGCCCTTCATGTTTACCTTAACGCTAAGCTGTCCGTTACGATACTGTGCATCGAGGTTGGGTGTGACCTGAAGGTTGTCGATATGTGCTTTGGGCGAGCGACTATAGAGATAGCAGTCGCGAGCCACACCGCTCAGGCGCCAAAAGTCTTGATCTTCGCTGTATGATCCATCACACCAGCGGAATGTTTGAAAAGCGATAAGATTTTTTCCGGGATGCAAGAAGGGTGTGATGTCAAATTCGGCTGCCACTTTCGAGTCTTCGGCATAGCCAGCAAACTGCCCATTTACGTAGAGATATATGTTTGAGGTTACACTACCAAAGTGGGCCAGTACCTGCCTACCATTCCATGTAGCGGGTAGGTTGATGACGCGACGATATGAGCCCACATGATTGTCTTTGATGGGAACCAGTGGTGGGTTGTCTTTAAAATGTCCGCGCCAGGCAAAGCCTATGTTCACATATTCAGGGTCGCCATAGCCGTTCAGTTCCCAGATGGCAGGTATCTGCATAGTGTCCCAAGCCGAGTCGTCAAGGGTGGGCGAGAAGAAGTTGGTAGGACGTTCGTCAGCATTTTTTACCCATTTAAATTTCCATGTACCGTTGAGCGACAGATAGTTGTCGCTGCCCTTCATGTCTCCTTTCAAGGCCGCGTCGCGGTTCTCATAAGCAAAGAAATGCGCGTGTAGAGGGAAACGGTTAATGGCGTTTTCCTGCAAGTCGTGCCACTCGGTAAACGTGGGTGTTGTTGCCATTTGGGCTTGTGCTACTGCTGTGCCTGTGCATAAGCCCATTACGGCGAAAGACATAATAAGATGTTTCATATAAAGAAGATTTTGGTTTCAAGTTTTCATTAAGTAGTGCCGAGATGCAGCCTATCTTATGCAAAGATAGTGCAAATCGAGCGCAGAATATCAAGCTGGCTTGAATATTATGCCGAGATGCAGCCTATCTTATGCAAAGATAGTATAAATAAAAGATACTGCAAATAGTTACTTGCCTTTTTATGTGAATATGAATAAATATGTGCTAAGTGAATGTGTATTGGTTTCTAATTCTTTAGATTGTTTCCTACGGCTGTGGGGGTCCAGTTCTTAAAGAACCGAAGCACCTTCTTTTCGCTATAACTGTTATCTTCTTCAAGGAAACTTGAGTCTTGAATGTGCAAGACACTACCGTTGTTGTCGAGCACTACAAACACGGGAAAACCGAAGCGAGCAGGATTGCCCAAGCGCTGCATCATTTTGGCCGCTTTTTTAGAGGCATCGTCGCCAGCACTTTTTCGAGGGTTGTAGTTTACATGTATCAGTTCAAAGTTTTCGTTTACGGTTTTGTTTACTGCTGAGTTTGTTTCAACAAAATGGGCAAAACGTAGGCACCAAGGACACCAGTTTCCGCCTATCTGGCATACAACATATTTGTTGTTAGCTTTTGCTTTAGCAAGAGCCTTGTCGATTTGTTCCATCGGGTCGATACTTTCGTTATATACTTTCTTCAGTGCTTCCTGAGCATTGGCCATGGTTAGATATAAAACCATGAAAAACGTTATGAAAATAGTCTTCTTCATCTTTATCTTATTATATCTCTTCAACAATGGTGTTAATGTTGTTTCTTTTCTTTTCGGTGCGTGGGCAGTCGGCAGCAATATGCCCAATAGGTATGATGGCAACAGCTTCAAAGCTGTCGGATGGAAATAGTGCGCTCATCTTTTTTGTGTCGTAATTGCACACCCAGCAAGTTCCTAATCCGCGTTCTGTGGCCGCGAGGCAAAGGTGCTCAGTGGCAATTGTAACGTCTATATCGCCATGTGGTTTATCGTCGTAGCGGCGTGTCCAGCACTCTGTGTTATTCTTCATACAAATGATGTAGAGTGGGGCAGTGCGAAACCACTCACGGTCATATACCTGCCATAGCTTGCTTTTGGCTATCTCGCTACGCACAATGATAAATTTCCACGGCTGCTTGTTGACGTCCGACGGCGCAAGGCGCACACATTCAAGAATATAGTCAAGGTCGGCTTGGCTTACAGGTTCGGGGGTGTATTTACGTGCTGAGAAACGTTGCTGTGATAATTCGAGAATATTCATATTTTTTTTCAGTGTTTATAACGTTAAATGTTTTTGTTGTTTCGTTTGTTCTTTTCTGTTTCGCTACCAGTTATTAGTAGCGCATCAAGCTGGTTTACAGCATCGGGCATATCGTGTGAAAAAGTGTCGTGTTGTAGCAGATAATGAGAGTTGCCCTTCGATAGTAAGGCATAGAGCGCACTGTTCATGCTATCTACATATTGCGCAATGGCATACTCAATGTCATCTTTTTGCCAGTCGAGTGTAGAATGCTCATATATTCGCCATTTTTGATGAAAGAAACAGTAGGCCTGTTCAATGCTGTCTTTTGTTATTGTTGCTGTACTCATTGTGTTGCTACTTTACTGTGTTTGGGGTGCAAAGATAGAGAAAACTTAGTTTCTGCCCAAACATTTCTCTCATTTACAAGTGATTGGGCGAAAATATATATAAAATATCCTCTAAAAATCGATTTAATTTGTTACTTTTGCAATAAATAAATTCAATCCATGGGAATATTTGGACTTTTCAACAGAAACAAGAAGGAAATACTGAATGATGGTCTTGAGAAGACCAAACACAGTGTCTTTGATAAACTGGCGCGTGCCGTAGCAGGCAAGTCGACGGTAGATGACGATGTGCTTGACAATCTTGAGGAAGTGCTGATCACCTCTGATGTTGGCGTAGACACTACGCTGAAAATTATTAAACGCATTGAGGAGCGTGTGGCCAGAGACAAGTATGTGTCGACATCAGAACTGAACCGCATCTTGCGAGAAGAAATTGCTGCTCTGCTGTCAGAAAATAATACCCAAGACAATGACGACTGGGATCTTCCGGCCGACCATACCCCCTATGTTATCTTGGTAGTGGGTGTAAACGGTGTGGGTAAAACCACCACGATAGGAAAGCTGGCCTATCAATTTAAAAAAGCTGGTAAGAAGGTGTATCTGGGCGCTGCCGACACCTTCCGTGCTGCTGCCATAGAGCAGATTTGCATTTGGGGCGAGCGTGTAGGCGTGCCTGTTATTAAACAACAGATGGGCTCTGACCCCGCTTCGGTGGCCTTTGATACAATCTCGTCAGCCAAAGCCAATGGTGCCGATGTGGTTATTATTGATACTGCAGGACGTTTGCACAACAAGGTGGGCCTGATGAACGAGCTGAAGAAAATAAAGGAAGTAATGAAAAAAGTGGTGCCTACCGCTCCCGACGAGGTAATGCTGGTGTTAGATGGCAGCACGGGCCAAAATGCTTTTGAGCAAGCAAAACAGTTCTCGGCCGTTACTTCTATCACCTCGTTGGCTATCACTAAACTTGATGGTACGGCCAAAGGTGGCGTGGTGATAGGCATTAGCGACCAGCTGAAGGTTCCCGTGAAATATATCGGACTGGGCGAGTCGATGGAGGCTCTGCAGCTGTTTAATAAGAAACAATTTGTCGATTCTCTCTTTGATAACAAATAAACAATGAAAACAGGACACGTTGACGTTATAACGATGGGTTGCTCGAAGAACCTCGTCGATAGTGAGAGCCTCATGCGCCAGTTTGAGGCTGCTGGCTACCACTGCTCGCACGACCCGAAGCATCCCTCTGGAGAGATTGCTGTTATCAATACTTGTGGCTTTATAGAAGATGCAAAACAAGAGAGCATCGACACCATTCTTGAATTTGCCCAAGCCAAGGAAGAAGGCCGTTTGAAGAAGCTGTTTGTGATGGGATGCCTGTCACAGCGCTATCGTAAAGAGCTGGAGGAAGAAATTCCACAGGTAGATAAGTATTACGGCAAGTTCGACTATAAAGATTTGATAAAAGATCTGGGTAAGAATGTAGAACAGGCTTGCAACGGACAGCGCGTGCTTACCACGCCGCGTCACTATGCTTATTTGAAGATTAGTGAAGGCTGCGATCGCCGTTGTGCCTACTGCGCCATACCTATCATTACGGGTAAACATGTAAGCCGATCTGAAGCTGAAATTCTTGATGAGGTGCGCGAGCTGGTAAAGCAGGGCGTGAAAGAATTTCAGATAATCGCTCAAGAGCTTACTTACTATGGTGTTGACATTGATGGCAAGCGCCACATTGCCGAACTGATTGATCATATTGCCGATATTGATGGTGTGAAGTGGATACGATTGCATTATGCATATCCTAATCAGTTCCCCCTTGAACTGCTCGATGTGATGGCTGCTCGCCCCAATGTGTGCAAGTATCTTGACATTGCATTGCAGCATATCTCTGACCATATGCTTACACGTATGCACCGCCATGTGTCGAAGCAAGAAACCATGGATCTCGTGGCCGAAATTCGCCGACGTGTGCCTGGCATACACTTGCGCACCACATTAATGGTAGGCTTCCCTGGCGAAACCGATGCCGACTTTGATGAGCTGATGGAGTTTGTGCGTTGGGCTCGTTTCGAACGTATGGGTGCCTTTGCCTATTCGGAAGAAGAGGGCACGTATAGCGCCGAACATTATGATGACGATGTGCCTGCCGAGGTAAAACAACGTCGTCTTGACCGACTGATGGCCTTGCAACAACAGGTGAGCGCTGAGGTTGAGGCTGCAAAGGTGGGTACCGATATGCGTGTTATCATTGACCGTAAGGAGGGAGACTATTACATCGGACGTTCTGAATTTTGCTCGCCCGAGGTTGACCCCGAGGTGCTGGTGTCGGCTGACAAACGCCTGCGTGTAGGTTGCTTCTACAATGTGCATATTAATGATAGCGACGACTTTGACCTCTATGCTACACTGATAGAAAAATAAGGGTCGTAACCACAGTCATAATTATTCTATTCCTTTCTCTATGAACAACAAAGATTTCATCACTGAATTGGCTCAGCGTACCGGCTACACGCAAGACAATACTCAAAAGCTTGTGAGGTGCGTGATTGAAACAATGGCGTCTTACTTTGATGAGGGCGACAATGTTTCAGTTCCCGACTTTGGAACCTTTGAACTGAAAAACCGGATGGAACGCATCGTCGTAAATCCGGCTTCTGGGCAACGTATGATGGTGCCGCCAAAACTGGTGCTGAACTTTAAACCAGATGTCTCAATGAAAGAGATGTTGAAGAAAGGAGGCGCTGATGACGAACGTTAAACGCGTAGATCTTACACGCGATGTTATAGCTAAGTATGGCCTTGATAAAGAGGCTGCTGAACGCTTTGTACAACAGATGTTTGCCGTGCTGCGTGAAGGAATAGAACGAGAAAAAAACGTGAAGGTAAAATCGCTGGGAACGTTTAAGATAACGAGCGTAAATGCCCGAGAAAGTGTAGACGTAAACACTGGTGAACGCATCGTTATTGAGGGACGCAACAAGATAACCTTTACGCCTGATGTGGTATTGCGTGATAGAGTGAACAGCCCGTTTGCTCAATTTGAAACAGTGGTGCTGAACGAGGGTGTCGATTTTTCACAAACTGAGTCGGAGAATGATACTGTTGATGCTACTGAAGAAATAGAAAACTCTTCAGATGTAGATGAAGGTGTTGTAACGACTGAAACTGAAAAAACGATGCCTGTTCAGAAAGAAACTGATGCTGCTCTTGAAAAGCCTGCTTCTACTTCTGAGGCATCAGTTCCTGTTCCAGAAAACACGCCTTCTGCTCCTGAAAAACCTGTAGCGAAAACTGAAGAAGCAACCTCATCTTCACACGATGCCGTTGCTAATGATATGGCTTCGCTTAATATATCGTCATTGCATATCGCTAATGTGCATATTGATGCAATGCATTCGGCGAAAAAGACAGAAGAAGCTAAAACGGATGCTTCAACGCAACCCCAATGTGCAACGACTCAAGAAGAAACTGATTCGTCCAAAACTCAAGTTGCTGCTGAATGTATTGAAAGGTTGAAAGATGAAAACTTTGCCTTGAAGAACGAAAACAGAAAGTTAAAGAATTCGTCTCGAAGATTGGCCAACCTTTATAAACGTGCCATGTGGATAATGGGAGTGGTTTCGGCTGTAGCTATTGTTCTCGTGGCTGCAGGTATATGGGGCATTTATTATCATTTGTCAATAGAACAGCAAAACAAAACGCAACTGGCAACTTTGCAAAAAGATTATGATCTGTTGTCAAATCGTTTCAGAGCGTTGGTAAATGAGAAGGATGGTCAAACCGAGAATGTGTCGTTCATGACGGCCTCGGCTTCAAATGCTTCAGCATCAGCCTCGGCCGAACAGAAAACGGCCACGGTAGCAACGGATGATAAGGTGCCGGTTGCAACCAAAAAGGGTGCTGCAAACACCACGGTTGCTGTTGCGTCTTCAACACCTTCGGCAGCAACACCTTCACATGAAGAGGCTAAGAAACCTGCGGTGAAAGCATCTGAAACAAAGGCTCTTGCACCTTCGGCTTATGATGCTGACCCTCGTGTGCGTACTGGCGCCTATCAGATTATTGGTATTGATAAAACGGTGACACTACGCCAAGGTCAATCGCTGAAATCGATAAGCCGTGCTTATTTGGGCGAAGGTATGGAGTGCTATGTCGAGGCTGTAAATAAAGGTCAGCTATCAGTAGGCGACAAGGTAAATATACCGAAACTGAAACTGAAGAAGAAACATTAACAATGGAGGCGCGCAAGAGTATTTCTTGGCGCGCCTTCTTAATTTAAATATAATTATGATTATAGATTTTTCTGAGATTAAGCCCGTAGATATCGACGGCTTCAAAGGTGGAAAGGGCATATTAACGGCCCGCAACTATGTTGACGAACAATGCAAAATAATGAAACACTCGCTGGCTCCGGGTGCTTCAACGGGCTTGCATTGCCATGAGGGTAATTGCGAAATAGTATTTGTGTTAAGTGGTGAGGCTACGATACATTATGATGGAAAAGTAGAAAAAGCAGTGGCAGGACAAGTGCATTATTGCCCCGAAGGTCATAGCCACTATATGGAAAATCTTACTGAGAAAGAATTAGTGTATTTTGCCGTTGTTCCTGAATTGAGATAATCTTAAAAATAAACACCCTTTTGTTTTGCGTTATTTACTTTTTATGTTATCTTTGCATAACCTATATGTAGGTAATGACATAACCTGACATTCATATTTACTAAAAACAACATATTTATTATGGAAAATAATACAGAGCTTATTGCGCAGTGTGAGGCCAAAGCTAAACAGTGGCTCTCACCCTCTTTTGACGAAGAAACACGTTCTGAAATTCAGAAAATGTTGGACAACACGGATAAAACCGACCTTATTGAAAGTTTCTATAAAGACCTCGAGTTTGGTACAGGGGGCTTGCGTGGCATTATGGGTGCTGGCAGCAACCGTATGAATATATATACTGTGGGTATGGCCACACAGGGCTTTGCCAACTATCTGAAGCTTAACTTCGCATCACGCGAGACTATCTCAGTAGTGGTTTGCCACGATTGTCGCAACAATAGTCGACTTTATGCTGAAACCGTAGCCGACATCTTCTCGGCCAATGGCATTAAGGTTTATCTCTTTGATGATATGCGTCCTACACCTGAATGTTCGTTCGCTATTCGTCATCTCGGATGCCAGGCAGGTGTAAACATCACCGCTTCACACAACCCCCGCGAGTATAACGGTTACAAGGCTTATTGGGAAGATGGTGCTCAGGTGCTTTCACCCCATGATACAGGTATCATTGACGAGGTAAATAAAGTGTCGATTGAAGACGTTAAGTTTGCTGGTAACAAGGAACTTATCCAAATTATTGGTGAAGACGTTGATAAGGTATATCTTGAGCAGGTACGTACCATCTCTATTGATCCCGAGGTTATCAAACGTCAGCACGACCTGAAGATTGTTTACACTCCGTTGCACGGAACAGGCATGACATTGATCCCTCGCTCACTGAAACTCTGGGGCTTCGACAATGTGCATTGTGTTGAAGAGCAGATGCAACGTAGCGGCGACTTCCCCTCAGTAAAGAGCCCGAACCCTGAGAATGGTGAGGCACTGACATTGGCTCTGCGCGATGCTAAAGCTATTGATGCCGACATCGTGATGGCTAGCGATCCTGATGCTGACCGTGTAGGTATGGCTTGTAAGAACGATAAGGGCGAATGGGTGCTGATCAATGGTAACCAAACTTGCCTCATCTTCTTGTATTATATCATCACAAACCGCATTAAGACTGGTAAGATGCAGCCTACCGACTTCATCGTGAAGACAATCGTTACCACTGAGGTTATTCGTAAGATTGCTGAAAAGCAGCACATCGAGATGCGCGACTGTTTTACTGGCTTCAAGTGGATTGCTCGTGAGATTGCTATCTCTGAAGGAAAACAGCAATACATTGGTGGTGGTGAAGAGAGCTACGGCTTTATGGCCGAAGACTTTGTTCGTGATAAAGATGCTGTTTCAGCTTGCTCTCTGTTGGCTGAAATCTGTGCTTATGCTAAGGATCAGGGCAAAACTCTCTACGACTTGTTGATGGATATCTACATTGAGTATGGCTTCTCGAAAGAATATACTGTAAACGTAGTTCGTCCTGGCAAGACTGGTGCTGATGAGATTAAGGCTATGATGACTCGTTTCCGCGAGAACCCACCCACAGAGCTTGGTGGCAGCAAAGTGGTAGTTTGGAAAGACTATCAAACACTGGAACAGAAGAACGCTGATGGATCTGTTGTTAAACTTGATATGCCTGCTACCAGCAACGTGTTGCAGTGGTTCTGCGACGACGATACAAAGGTTAGCGTACGTCCTTCAGGAACTGAACCCAAGATTAAATTCTATCTTGAGGTGAAAGGCACTATGAAGTGTGCTGGTTGCTATGAGCGTTGCGACGCTGAAGGTACAGAAAAGATTAAGGCTATCATGAAGAGCCTTGGTCTGGATGATTAATCACACAATTGTCTTAAATCTTATTTGTGATTATTCGGTCTGTTCTGATTTGAATAATATCATATTCAATTAATATGGCAAGTGTGTTGGAAATTTGTTCCAGCACACTTGTTCCTTTTTCTGTAACAAAGATATGACGATAAAGAAATATGTAAGGACAATATTGGCTGTTACCATATTGTGTTGTTTACCTTTTAGTGCTATCTCGGCTACGTCGGTTAAAGATGTGTGGGTAAGTATGCCTGACTCTATCGCACCTTATCTCAATCAAAAATTGCGTATAGAATGTGCTGACCTTTATGAGATGGGGGCGAAGGCTGAGGTGCAGAATTTGTTGAAGCGAACGAGTAAAATAGATACGTTGTCGGCCAACTATCTGCAGGCACAGCTGAGCGACGCATGCCAGTTGCAACTGTGTATATTGCCTTGTACTGAGGGCGATAGCCTCATTTGCATGATAAAAACGTTTGCTGGTCCAGAAAAAGAAAGTAGTGTGCAGATGTATTCAATGCAATGGCAACTGTTGCAAACAATGTCTTTTTCTTTTGATTCGTTTGTACAGAAACCTGACACGATGTCGGCTCAACGTTATGAAGAACTTCTTGCTTCTGTAGATCATTATTTCTTTGAGGCAAAACTTGATCCCCAAACCCAATGCTTGTTCGTTAATATTAATACAGCCTGGAATTTTACAGATGAAGATAAGGCCCTAAGAACCTTATTCTTGCAAAGAAAATATAAATGGGAAGGGAAATTCTTTAAATAATGTTACTATGCATGTGCAAAATGCAAAATAATTGGCATACATAAAATAAATTTGTAACTTTGTACCGTGTTTTTCATGGTATTAGATTATTAAGGTTAAGAAAATTGGTTGTCGTGAGACAGTCAATTTTTTTTTGCTCTTATATGATTATGTTTCTTCCCATTAACGTATCCTTATTAATGTATTCTTTGTGTGTCCTACCTGTATATATTATTTTTGTATTCACCTCTTTTGACAGATATTTCTTTCAATAGATACCTCTTTCAATATATAGTTTTTATCTATATATCCTTTCTATCAATATATCTTTCTATCTGTACAGGCTTTTTTAAAGGCATTATTCGGCAGAGAAGTCGGCTACGGTTTTGCGATACATGCTAAATACTCTTACGCGTGACACGTAGCCAATAAGGATGTTGTTGATGTCAACAATAGGAAGATAGTTGGTGTTTGTTGTTTCAAACTTTTTCATAACATCTTCCATCTTATCGTTATTTGTTAAGCGTGCGGCCACAGGCGTCATTATTTGGCTTACATGAAATTTTGAATAAAGCTCAATGCGGAACATAATGTGTCGGATCTTTGTAATATCCACTTCGCCTAACAATGCGCCAGCACTATCTAGTACGGGTATGAAGCTTGAATGGCTTTTGCTAATGACGTTTACGAGTTTGCCTAACTGCATTTCAGGGCTTACTGCTATGTAGTCGTTGTCAATAACGCTATCGAGGCTCATAAGCGTTAAAACCGATTTGTCTGTATGGTGCGTGATTAGCTTACCCTGGCGTGCTAAACGCATGGCATAGATGCTATGAGGTTCAAAGAGGCTGATAGTCATTACTGAACTGGTGCTGACAATCATCAAGGGGATAAACAGGTCGTAACCGTTTGTTATCTCAGCAATAAGAAATATACCTGTAAGGGGCGCATGCATAACGCCAGCCATAACGCCAGCCATGCCTAATAATGTAAAGTTTTTCTCAGGGATATAGATGCCTACCTGATAGATATTCCATAGACGTGCGAAAAGAAAGCCGCTGAAGGCTCCTACGAATAGTGAAGGAGCAAATGTACCACCACAGCCACCTCCACCATTTGTAGCCGACGTAGCCACCACCTTTGTCAATACGACCAAAGCAACATACAAAATTAGCAGATTGCCGTGTCCATAGAAGAGTGAATTGTTGAGCAATGCGTTCCAGTCGGCTTCAGTGTCGCTGTTTAGTAAGATGTTTATGGCGTGATATCCTTCGCCGTAAAGAACAGGGAATAGGAAGATGAGCGAACTAAGCATTAGGCCTCCTAAAAAGAGCTTGCCGTATCTTGAGTTCTTCATTTTTGCAAAAACATTTTCGCATACAGTCATGGTGCGAATGAAATACAGACTTACTATTCCGCAAACAATGCCCAGCACGATACTTGCAGGCACTCGTTCTACAATCCATGCGCCATCAAGATGAAACGAGAAGAGCGAGTCGGACCCCATAAATATATAGGTGAAGCAGGTGGCTGTTACACTGGCTACTAAGATGGGTAACAATGATGCCATACTGAGGTCCACCATCAGTACCTCAAGCGTAAACACCAGTCCTGCAATAGGCGCTTTAAAGATGCCAGCAATAGCAGCTGCAGCGCCGCATCCTACCAGCAACATCAATGTCTTGTTATCCATCTTGAACAATTGTCCAAGGTTTGAACCGATGGCAGAACCAGTTAACACAATAGGGGCCTCGGCACCTACCGAACCACCAAATCCGATGGTTATGGCTGAAGCGATAACAGATGTCCAGCAGTTGTGTCGTTTCAGTCGTGAGCGTTTTGATGAGATGGCATACAAGATGCGAGTGATACCATGTGATATATTGTCTTTAACAACATATCGCACGAACAGTGAGGTTAAAAAGATGCCGATAACAGGGAAGCCAAGATACCACCAGTTGTATGAACTGTTGCTGAAATGTGATGTCAGTAACACCTGTATCTCGCTAATGATAAAATGCAGAACAAAGGCAGCAACTGAAGCAAAGAAACCGATGGCGAAAGCAAGGATAATTGTCATTTGTCGGTCGGTGATATGTTTTTCTCGCCATATCAACAACCTTTTTAGCAACTGTTGCTGCCATTCTTTTCCTTCAGTGCTGTTTGGAGTTTCAATGATTGTTGTTGCCTGTCCCATTTTATGATATATCTGTTATTTGTGTATAAAGGCTTCTTTCGTATGTAAATGATAAAACACTTAATCGTGTTTTGATAAAAGCTTTTATCGTGTTTGGTAAAAGCTTTTATCGTGTTTGGTAAAAGCTCTTAATCGTGTTTTGATAAAAGCTCTTATCGTGTTTGGTAAAAGCTCTTAATCGTGTTTTGATAAAAGCTCTTATCGTGTTTGATAAAAGCTCTTATTGTATTTTGATAATAGTTTTATCGTCTTTTGATTATCATGGTTATTTTCGAATGATGGCAACAGTGCCGTTCTTCTCTAATTTGATAATGCTACTTGGCGTGTGAGGCTTGTGCTCTTGTCGGCGCGACCAGCAAACATAGTCGACTGCGTTCAGCAGTTCTTCGTTAATATCGCAATAGTTTTGAGCTGCGGGCTCGCCACTAATGTTTGCGCTGGTGCTTACCAATGGCTTTTGAAAACGGTAGCACAGTTCTTTCGAGAATGGTTCTTGTGTGATTCGCATGGCAATGGTACCATCTTCAGCAATCAAGTTGGGTGCGAGGTTTACAGCATCGTCAAGAATAATGGTAGTGGGTTTTGTTGCCAATTCAAAAATATCCCATGCTACATCGGGCACATTACGTACATAGCGTTGCAGACGAGCATCTGAATCGACTAAGCAGATGAGTGCTTTCGAGTCGTCGCGATGTTTTATTTCATACACTTTCTTTACGGCTTCTGGGTTTGTAGCGTCGCAACCTATTCCCCAAACGGTATCGGTGGGGTAGAGTATAATGCCTCCATTTCTAAGTGTTTCAATGGCTCTTTTGATATCTTCCTGTTGTGTCATCTTTATAAAATATTAATCTCCAATAATCATCTATATCGTGTTATATCTCAATACATATAAGACGTGTAGCACAAAATTAGAAAAATATTTTTAACTATACAAGTTTTTGTTTTTCTAAGTGTGCTATCATCGTCAATATATGTGGCTATACTACGCTATATTCGTCAATCTGTTTGTTTCCGTTCAAGAAATCTTTCGCACTCATGCGTTTCTTTCCTGCCATCTGCAACTCAGTAATTTCGAGCCAGTTGTCGGTGGCGGCAATATATAAATGTCCGTGTTGGCTGTAGATAGAGCCTACTGTGCCAGGTGTAGGCAGAGCTTGTGTGTTGTCGTTTGACAATTTCTTGGCTTTAAATATCTTAATAGTAACGGGCTTTCCTTCTGCTGTTGCAATGTCGCACCATGCTCCAGGTACGGGGCAAAGACCTCTTACAAAATCGTAAACCTGTTTGGCGCTTTGGTTCCAGTTGATGCAGCATGTTTCCTTAAACAGTTTAGGCGCTACATGCAGTGTGCCTTCTTCTTGTTGAGGAATAGCTTCCACCTCTTCCCCTTTCTCTAATACAAGGTTCAATGTGTCGATGCAGATATCAGCACCAAGGTGCATCAGTCCGTCGTAAACATATTCAACGTCAGCATCGTCGGGAATGTTGAATTCGCGTTGCATGATGATGCGTCCCGTGTCAATGTCGTGGTCAAGGAAGAATGTGGTTACACCCGTCTTTGTTTCGCCATTGATTACCGCCCAGTTGATGGGTGCTGCTCCGCGATATTGTGGTAGCAATGCTGCGTGTACATTAAAAGTTCCGAAACGAGGCATACTCCATACTATTTCTGGCAACATTCTGAAAGCCACCACTACCTGTATATCAGCGTTCAGTGCTTTTAGTTGCTCTACAAATAGTGGGTCTTTCATCTTTTCAGGTTGCAGTACAGGAATATTGTGCTCCAGCGCATACTGCTTTACAGGTGAGGGGCGCAGAATTGAGCCATGACGTCCCACAGGCTTGTCGGGTTGTGTTACCACAGCCACAACGTTATATTCGTTTTCCACCATTCTTTGCAATGATTCTACTGCAAATTCAGGTGTTCCCATAAATACTATTCTTAAGTCTTTTTTATCCATTTCTTTCTCTGTTATGTTTCAGTTGTTACAGATATTTATTAAATCTGCCACCAATGTTTTTTCTTGCCTTTTGATGATGCTATCACCTCGCCATTCTGTTCTCTTAGCACATCGGCATAGGTTTTTCGCTCTTTTATCATTTGATAAATTTGTCCCCAGTCGGGCAGACCGCCAATATTTCTGTCATCGATGAAGAGGTCGGCCTTAATTTTACGCGAAAAGTGGTCGTTATATTCTACCTTTTCTTCAGGGAAGTCTTTATTCACAGCGTAAAACTCAACGCCTCTTTCACGACACCAGTCTACGGCATCTTGTAGGAGCTTTCCTTCGCGCACACTCCATAAGATAAGCTTGTGATGGTCTTTGATAAGCATCTTAAGCGTTTCAGTGGCAAAAGGTCTTTCTTCTCCAATTTCAGGATATTTATGTTCGACAACAGTACCGTCGAAGTCGATAGCTATAATCATATTCTTGTTTTTGTTATTATTATTGGTTTATATTTGCAGTAACGTGTTCTTCTTTTTTATATAAAAGTGTGTCACATTTTTTATGTATATGATATATATATGTTGTTAGAAGAGATACGTGTGATAAGAGATTGTTGTTTTATTTAAAAAGGTGTAATTTCCCGTTTGTGTGCGAGATATTACACCTTTTATATTTATGCAACAGTGTAAACCATTTTGTTATTGCTTACACCATACTTCTTTTATACACTATTATTGCTTAATCGAAGTGTCATTCTCGTTACCGTAGCGACTGTTACCATAGTTGCCATAGCCATAGCGGTGGTTGCTATAACGACCGTAGCGTGCATAGCGTCCGTATCGACCATAACCATAGTAGTAGCCATACTTTTTCTTTGACATATCAATACCGTTAATGGCAATGGTCATGTGCGGGAGCTTGTTGTCGCGTGCGAGGTCGTTGATATAGTTGAATGAATCCTTCGGTGTATAGTCAGCGCGACACAAGATAATAGTAGCATCGGCCACACGACCAATCTGCAGTGTGTCGGTAACCAAACCTACAGGAGCACTATCGATAAGCACGTAGTCGTATTTCTCCTTCAGCGAGTTGATAACCATTTCCAATGTTGGGCGGGCAATCAGCTCGGTGGGGTTGGGCGGGATAGGACCAGCCATCAATATGTCGAGGTTGTCGTTTACGTTTGAATTAAGAATTTGCTTTTCTACATCTTCAGCCGTAGGATTAGCCATTGACAGCAGGTTAGTGATGCCGTGGTGATGGTCTTTAATCTCGAACAGTTCGGCCAAACGCGGTTTACGAATGTCGAGACCTACCAATACTACCTTCTTGTCGAGCAACGCGAAGCTCACAGCAAGGTTGGCTGCAGTAAATGTCTTGCCTTCGCCTGAGAGGCTTGATGTGAAGAGAATAACCTTTTGATCCTTGCTCATGATAAACTGCAAGTTGGTACGCAGCGAGCGGAACACCTCTTCCATCTGGTTATTTTTGTTCTCGTGTACCACAATGTCGCCCTTGGTCTTTGTGCCTTCGCCAGCTACTGCAATGTCGGCAAGGATAGGCAACTTGGTGAGTTTCTCAACATCGTCGTGACCTTCGATACGGAATTTCAAGAAGTTGATGATATAGAGAATACCTCCAGGTATCAAGAATCCCAGCACCAGAGCCAGCAACATGATGATAGAACCACGAGGGCTTACCTTACCCGAATACTGTGGGTCGTCAATCAGCTTGCCTTTGTCAGCAGTGGCAGCCAGTGAGATAGAGTTCTCCTCACGTTTCTGCAGTAGCATCAAGTACAGACCCGACTTCACGTCTTGTTGACGTCCAATCTGTGTCAAGATGCGCTCTTGTTCAGGTGTGGCGCTTGTTTGACCTACGTATTTGCTGTATTGCTCGGCCACTGACTGGCGCTGTGTTGCCATATTCTTCTGTGCCTGTGCAATGGCACGACGAATACTGGCCGACAGGTCGTCGAGTTGTGCAGTGAGCGGTGTTACCGTGGGGCTTGACTCGCTGGCGCTGCGTAACAAACGGTTACGTGTAAGCACAATGTCGTTATATTTGTTGATGAGCTGTGTAGCCGACTGATCAGTCAAGCCTACGTTTGAGGGCAATGTCTGATACTGGTTGGCGGGGTCGTTCATGTATTGAGAAATGCTCTGCAACAGGGCTACCTGGGTGTTAGCCTCGGCCAGCTTCTGGCTGAAGAGGTCTTGGTTTTGAACAGCCTGTGCTGCGTTCATCTTCAGCTCAACCATGTTGTTGCGTTTCTTGTAAGCCTCAAGCGAGCCTTCAGTGCTACCCAACTCAGCGTTGATTTTCTCCAAACGTCCGTTGATAAACTCTTCGGTGCGAACGGCAATTTCGTTCTTATCTTCGTTAGCCTGACGGTTGTAGCATACGGTGAGCTGACGCAGATAGTCGACCGCACGTTGCGGAATTTCATCAGTCAGCACCATCTGTGCGATGGTGGTAGTTTTTGAAGTAGGACTTACTGACAGCGCCTTTACATACTTCATAGCCATATACTTAGGTGCCACAATTGTTACCTTGATAGTGGCGCCATCGGCCATGGGAGCAACTTGTGAGTTGGCGTTCAGGGTGATGGTGCCTACGCGTGTGCTGATACGAGCGGGCAGTCCGTTGAGGGTCTTTTCAATTTCGTATACTGTTTTCTCGGTTTCTTCAAAAGCCGAAGCTGTATATTGGCCTTTCACCTTATATTCGTTGCCATCGCGTGTGATGACCAACTTGATGGGGTAAATCAGCTTCTCAAGGTGTCCTGGGTCGAGGTCAACAAAGATGGGCTCTGTTTTATACATCAGCTGGTCTTTGATTTTACCTTTCGACTTGTATGTGGTATACAATTTCAGGTCGCGCACTGCTTGCTGAGCAATAGACAGTGAGGTGAGAATTTCCATCTCATTGTCGATACCAGCCGAGTTGGTCATGAAACCTAAGTTGCTGGTTGTAAGCAATGCGCTTTTTCCTGAAGCACGATTGTTTGATTCGTCATCTTTGATAAGCATCTTGGCGTGCGCTTGGAATGTAGGTGTTTTGTAGCGCAAGTAGATAGCTCCGCATCCAAGACAAAGAATTACCGACAGCACAAACCACTTCCAGTTCAGAACGAGCATGGTGTAGATGGTTTGGAAGTCGAAAGCCGATTTCTCTGTCTGTTCAGCCTGTACAGGGCTGGTTTGCAAATTTTTGTTTTCTTCCATGTTATGTTATTTCTATTATTTTTTTCTTATTGTTTTTTGTCTTCTGCCAAACGAAGCAGATATTGCCCGTAGCCATTCTTTGCCATAGGTGTGGCTGCTTTTATCAGTTGTTCACGGCTAATCCACCCTTGCTTGTAAGCAATTTCTTCTAAACAAGCCACTTTTAGTCCTTGTCGTTTTTCAATTACCTCGATAAAGGTGCTTGCCTCTGACAGACTGTCGTGTGTGCCCGTGTCGAGCCATGCAAAGCCACGTTGTAAGGTTTTAACGGTGAGCTGCTTTCTTTCAAGAAACTCTTGGTTTACCGTGGTGATTTCTAACTCGCCACGTGCGCTGGGCTTAATGTTTTTTGCCACTTCAACTATGTCGTTAGGGTAGAAGTAGAGACCTACCACAGCATAGTTGCTCTTGGGGTGTTCAGGCTTTTCTTCAATGCTCAGACAGTTGCCATCAGCATCAAATTCGGCCACTCCATAGCGCTCAGGGTCGTTAACATAATAACCAAACACGGTTGCTTTCTGTTCTTCTTCGGCCTTTTTTACGCTGTCTTTTAGCATTGCTGTTAGCCCCGCACCGTAGAAAATGTTGTCGCCCAATACAAGACAAGCACAGTCATTGCCAATAAATTCTTCGCCTATGATGAAAGCTTGTGCCAATCCATCGGGCGATGGCTGCTCGGCATATTGTATGTTCATACCCAGATCGGTGCCATCTCCCAAAAGGCGTTTGAAGCCTGGTAGGTCATGGGGCGTAGAGATGACAAGCACGTCTTTGATGCCTGCCAACATCAGTACTGACAATGGATAGTAAATCATGGGTTTGTCGAAAATGGGTATCAGCTGCTTGCTGATGCCTTTCGTTATGGGATAGAGACGTGTGCCTGAACCTCCGGCTAAAACTATACCTTTCATTCCTTTTCGATAAATGTAAAACTTTAGTTTTTATCTTCTCTCTGAAAAACTCGTTGCACTGAAAATTTTGCGGATGTTTTGCAGTGGCGTGTTTTTACGTGCAATATGTGCGCAAAATTACAAAAAATAGTTTAGATATAAAAAGTTTTAATATGATATATTTTGAAGTTTGGCTCTATATTGATGCAAAAAGCATAATTGTGTTACAGTACTTGCAATTTAACATGTTATGGTATATTCGTGTTGTAACGTATGGTTAAGGTTGTATGATTTTGGAAATATTAACAAATTTCGCTATCTTGGTGTTGTTGTGTTAAAATCTTAATGCCTCTAGAAGCCTCATCTTGCAAAAAACAATTGGCGTTGGGCTGAAATGGGGCTGAAAATTGGATTAAGGTTGTGATGTGGGTAATTATCTGATTGTAAGTGTTTTATAAATTTTCGACTTGACGAACAATGGTTTTTTGATACCCTTCTGCGCTTTAAAACTTCTGATATGCGGCATTTCACAAGGTGAAAGCATGGGTTTTAGGGCGTGATATGCTGCATTTCACAACCTAAAACCCATGCTTTCGCAAACGATTTTAAAGCGAAAAATGACAAAAAACGATGATATTTAAGGTATGAATACAAAAAGATACAATAATTAACTGCTGGTTTGTGCGTGTTACTCGAAGGTGTCGCGTTAACAAATGAAGCAAAATTTAACTATATGCAGCGTTCTTTTTGTTTTATCTTAAGGCGAATGTTTTTAGTTATTTGCAAATTAGATTGCTAAAGCTGTGTACAGAATGTGCTATCATGCGCTATAAAAGCATTAACGTACAACTTATTTTCTTTTGATTTTTTAGGTCATTTGGATTTTAATTATTAATTTTGCACAATAGAGGATGCATGTGTTGTGCATTGCTTAATAACTTAAATTAAAATGGGATTTTTAACAAAGATTTTTTCTAAGAAAAACGAAAATAGCCGAGTGGGTGGCATGGAAGACTATATGACCTTGGTTCGTGTGTATTTCCAGGCTTCGATGGCAGCCAATTTGGGTATTACCAATTTGGCCATGTTGCCCGACTTGCGTACTTTCAAGGCTACGTTGCATGTGCCTACCGTTAATAACAAACTGGGGTTAGGTGAGAAGGCTCATTGTCGTAAAATGATGAAACAATTGTATGGAACTGATGATATCTTCTTCAAGGAGATTGATCAAAGCTTGCGCAAAAACTGCCATAAGATGCAAGATGTGCAAACTTATATGATACAGTTTCAGGGTTTTACCCAAGACTTGATGATGCTGATGGGCAACTTGATGAAGTTTAAGTTGCGTCTGCCCTCTATCTTCCGCAAGGCATTGTATGCAATGACAGAGAAGACGGTGAACGAGATTTTCAATAAGAACGACTACAAAGATGTGGCTGTTATGAAGGCCGTTGTGGCAATTCGTCAGTATAATAAACGTCTGGGCTTCTCGCAACAGTGGGTTACACAGTTTGTTTATCAGGTGGTGATGCTTGCCAAAAAAGAGCCAAAGCCTGCTGATGATGAGCAAAAGAAATAATTAAAGGCTGATATACCAGATCGATGATGTAATAAAAGCATAACAACAGTAATGGGTACAGTACACGATAAAATAATCAACACTTTTGCAACGCGCGTGCGCCAAATGTTACTTCAGTATAATGCTCTGAAGAAGGAGAACGTGTCTTTGCGTAAAGAGGTGATGAAACGTGATGCTGAGATTGCCGACTTGAAAGCCGAATTGGAGCTATGGCAAGCCGAGTATGACAACCTTAAACTAACAAAGATGCTTGAAATTACGGATGGAGATATGGAAACAGCTCAAAAGCGTGTAGCAAAACTTATTCGCGACGTGAACAAATGTATCACGATGTTGAGTGAGAAATAATTAACGTAGTAGGAGAGAGTATTATGGCTGACACCAATAACGATAAACTGCTTATCAGATTGCATGTTTATGATACTGAGATGGCCGTCAATGTGTTGCGCTCTGACGAAGCTCTGTATCGCAATGCAGCTATCCTTATTACCGATACTATCAATTCATATGCTGCCTATTATAAAGATAAAAAGTCGGATAAAGAATTGTTGTATATGGCAATGATTGATATCGCCTTGCGTCACGAACGTGAGATGCAGCGTAACGATACTCAGCCTTACGATAAAATTATGTCTGACTTGACGCGTGAGATTGAGGACGCGCTCGACGACAAAATAGATGAAAATAAATAATACATAATTATATATTAGCGAATGGAAATCATAATTACCGCAATAGTCGCACTGGTCGTAGGTGGCGTAGGTGGCTATTCTATTTTCCGATATATCCTTAAAGGGAAATATAATGAGATGATTGATGCCGCAAGAAAAGAAGCGGAAGTGGTGAAAGAAAAGAAACTTCTTGAAGTAAAGGAGAAATTCTTGAACAAGAAGTCGGAGCTGGAGAAGGAGGTGCAAAGCCGTAACCAGAAAATCCAGCAGAGCGAAAACCGTTTGAAACAGCGCGAAATTTCGTTGAACCAGCGCCAAGAGGAACTGGGACGTCGCAAACAAGAGGTTGACCAAAGTCAGCAGCGTATTGAAAACGAGAAGAAGATGCTAGCATTGAAGCAAGAAGAACTTGATAAGATGCAGAGCAAAGAGCGTGAAAAACTGGAAGAACTGTCGGGCTTGAGTGCTGAAGAGGCCAAGAACCGCTTGGTGAATAGCTTGAAAGACGAGGCTCGTATGGATGCTGCCAGCTATGTAAACGAGATTATGGATGAGGCTAAGCTTAATGCCAATGCTCAAGCTAAGAAAATCGTGATACAAACTATTCAGCGCGTGGCTACTGAAACCGCTATCGAAAACTCGGTAAGTGTGTTCCATATTGAGAACGACGAGGTGAAGGGCCGCATCATTGGTCGTGAGGGACGTAACATTCGTGCCCTTGAGGCCGCTACAGGTGTAGAGATTGTTGTTGACGATACGCCTGAGGCTATCGTTATTTCAGCTTTCGACCCCGTTCGTCGCGAGGTATGTCGTTTGGCTCTTCATCAGCTTGTAGCCGACGGCCGTATCCACCCTGCACGTATTGAAGAGGTGGTAGCCAAGGTGAAGAAGCAACTTGAAAACGAAATTATCGAAACCGGTAAGCGAACCGCTATCGACCTCGGAATTCACGGCTTGCATCCAGAATTGATACGCATTGTAGGAAAGATGAAGTATCGTTCTTCATACGGTCAGAACCTGTTGCAGCATGCTCGCGAAACCGCAAACCTGTGTGCTGTGATGGCTGCCGAGTTGGGTTTGAACCCGAAGAAAGCTAAGCGTGCAGGCTTGTTGCACGATATAGGTAAGGTGCCTGACGAGGAGAGCGAATTGCCTCACGCATTGTATGGCGCCAAGATAGCTGAGAAATATAAGGAGAAGCCCGATATTGTAAATGCTATTGGTGCTCACCACGATGAGGTTGAGATGAACACACTGTTGGCCCCTATCGTTCAGGTGTGCGATGCTATTTCAGGTGCGCGTCCTGGTGCACGTCGTGAGATTGTTGAGGCTTATATCAAGCGTTTGAACGACCTTGAGGCTATTGCTATGAGCTATCCTGGTGTTACCAAGACATACGCTATTCAGGCTGGTCGTGAGTTGCGCGTTATTGTTGGTGCCGACAAGATGGACGATAAGGAAACTGAAGCACTGTCGGGCGAAATTGCTAACAAAATTCAAACAGAGATGACCTATCCTGGTCAGGTGAAGATTACCGTTATTCGTGAAACGCGCTCGGTAGCCTACGCTAAGTAAGATTTGTAATAATAAATAAGGTATAAAAGAAGGCAAACGTCTTTGCAATATAAAAGAAGTATTGTGAAGAGGTTTGCCTTCTTTGTTTTTATATGATAGGGTGTACTTTTGTGTAATAAGCGGCAACCCCTTGTCCTATGCTGTGTGTTCAAGCCATTTTGTTGTTATTCGTTTATCTCGCCGCATATCGAGCGGTTCATATAGCTACGTATCACGTGGCAATCGTTAAAACGTGCCTGTAGGTACATGAGCTTGGTAACGGCACTTTCTACCGTACTGTCGTAGCCACTCACCACGCCGGCGCTCTTCAGCTGGTAACCTGTGTCGTAGCGTCCCATCTCAACGCGTCCTGCTATACATTGGCTTATGTTTACAATTGTAACACCACGGTAGGTGGCATCTTTCAATAAACGTAGCAACCAAGGTTGTTGCGGGGCGTTGCCACTACCGTAACTTCGCATAACAATGCCACGCAGTTCGGGAGCTTCTAGTACGTGGCGCACAATGCTTTCCTGAATACCAGGGAATAAAGAAAAAATTACAACATTGGGGTCGAGCGCTGTATGTGGAACCATCGGTCGCGTGAAGTCGGGTTTTAAAATATCGTGATAGTTGTAATGGAAACTCACGCCAGCTTCGCATAGGTGTGGATAATTAGACGACTCAAAGGCATCGAAGCCTTCAGCGTTCTGTTTCGTGCTTCGGTTTCCGCGCAAGAGTCGGCCGTTAAAGTAGATACAAACCTCTGGCACATTGGCACGCCCCATTTCATTGTAGGCCGAAGCCAATTCGATGCTGGTAATGAGGTTTTCTTTTCCGTCGGTACGAGGTAAACCAATAGGCAACTGGCTACCAGTGAGGATGACGGGCTTAGTTAGATTTTCAAGCATGAACGATAGGGCAGAGGCTGTGTAGGCCATCGTGTCGGTACCATGCAGGATGACAAAGCCATCGTAGTCGTCGTAACGCTTGCTTATAATACGCACCAGTTGAGCCCAAAAACGAGGCGTCATATCGCTCGAGTCGATAGGTTGGTTAAACTGATAAGTATCTATCTGTGTGTTAAGGTATGAAAACTCGTGAACATTCTTAACCAAATGGTCAAAGTCTAAGGGTTCCAAAGTGCCAGTCTTGGGGTTACGGCCCATACCAATAGTGCCACCTGTATAAATAAGCAGCACACGTTTAGTAGACGGGTTGTATTTACTATAGAAGTTCATTTTGCAAAATTATAAATTTTTCTTGAAAGCAACGCTTTATAATCGGTGAAAAATATATATAAGATAATAATGATGATATAATTAAAAATGAAATGCAGTGATGATGGAAAAATAATAAGTAAAAGTTTGCGGGTTTGAAAAAATAGTAATATCTTTGCACGAAGGATTGTGGCACTCTGCTTGCCTCTCTGTTATATGCACGCGTTAGCTACACGTATGTATATAAATTAAAATACTGAACAAAACAACATGTTGTATATTGATATGAAAAAGAACGTTTTATCCATCATCGCTTTGGTGCTGGTCTTGCTGTTGGGGAGTTGTGGCTCGTCAAAAAAAGTGGCTTATTTTCAAAACATCGATACACTGAGCCTCGCTACTTCGCGCGGATTGTATGATGCTAAGATTATGCCAAAAGACATTCTTACCATTACTGTAAATACCACCGATCCGCAAGTATCGCTCCCATTCAACCTTGTTGTTCAAACACCGCTTACCGCAAGCGGACAGGTTGCATCTGGCTCTGGGTCGTTGCAGCAGTATCTCGTAGATAATGATGGAAACATACAGTTTCCTGTTGTAGGACGCATTCATGTGGGTGGTTTAACAAAGACACAATGTGAAAATGATATTCGCAACAAGATAATGCCATACCTCTCGGCTACGGAAAATCCCGTTGTAACCGTGAAAATGGCCAGCTACCGCGTTACCGTGTTAGGCGAAGTGGCTTCGCCTGGCGTCGTTCCAGTTAACTCTGAGAAGATGAGCATCCTTGAGGCTTTGGCTCAGGCGGGAGATCTTACTATTTATGGTAAACGTGATAATGTGCTTCTTATTCGTGAAGATGCCGCTGGTGAGAAACATCAGCATCGTATCAATCTGAACGATGCTAACCTCATCAATTCTCCTTACTATTATCTGCAACAAAACGATTTGGTGTATGTAGAACCTAACGGTACGAAGGCGAAAAACTCGGCTATCGGCCAATCTACTACATTGTGGTTCTCGTTTGTTAGCATCCTCACTTCAGTGGCGGCTCTTGTCGTTAATATTGTTAGAAACTAAATATAAGGCGTTGGGCTTTAGGCTTGACGCTTTTATTTTACCTCACACCCCCGTTTTACCAGTGACGATGTTTGCTGTGCCTTTAAACACAACACAACTAATAAAAATATTTCACACAGCACAGCAACTGGTAGGTTAAAGATTGTTTGAAGTGTAACTATTATTAGCATTTAAGTAAAGTGGAACCGTTGAAACATGAATGTGGTGTGGCAATGATACGACTGCTGAAACCACTGAGCTATTACCAGGAAAAGTATGGCACCTGGATGTTCGGACTCAACAAACTCTATCTAATGATGGAGAAGCAACATAACCGTGGACAAGAAGGGGCAGGCATGGCTTGCGTAAAGCTCGACTATAAACCCGGACACGAGTATATGTTCCGAGAAAAGGCCGAAGGTAAAGAAGCAATCACTGAAATCTTCGGACGTGTTCAACGCAATTATCTCCACTTATCGGCAGAGCAATTGGCCGATGCACATCTTGCAAAAGAAGAATTGCCCTTTGCTGGTGAACTGTATATGGGGCATCTTCGTTATTCGACCACAGGCAAATCGGGATTAGCCTATGTGCACCCCTTCTTGCGCCGAAACAATTGGCAGGCTAAGAACTTGTGCTTGTGCGGCAATTTTAATATGACCAATATTGGTCAGATCTTTGAAAAACTGACAGAACAAGGACAGTGTCCACGCATTTATAGCGATAGCTATATTATGCTGGAGCTGATGGGGCATCGCCTTGATCGTGAGGTAGAGCGCAACTTTGTTGAGGCTCAACAAAAAGGGTTAACCTCGACAGATGTTACCGAGTATATTAACGACCATGTGCTCATGTCGAATGTCCTGAAAACCTCAATGCAAGACTTTGATGGTGGATATGTGGTTTGCGGTATTACTGGCAGTGGCGAGATGTTTTCAATGCGCGACCCTTGGGGCATACGTCCCGCCTTTTATTATAAGAACGACGAAATAGTGGCGGTGGCTAGCGAACGCCCCGTGCTTCAAACAACATTCGGATTGCAGTGTGAAGATATTCAAGAACTGCAACCAGGACATGCCGTGTTGGTGAAGCGCAATGGCGACTTCAGTATTGAAAAGATACTTGAGGCCCGAGGCAATGCTGCGTGTTCATTTGAACGTATCTACTTCAGTCGTGGTAACGACCGCGATATCTATCGTGAAAGAAAACTGTTGGGCGAGCAGCTGGTGCAGCCAGTGTTGAAAGCTGTTGATAATGATGTTGAGCACACCGTGTTCTCATTTATCCCCAATACGGCCGAGGTGGCTTTCTATGGTTTGCTTAATGGCTTTGCAAAATATAATCATAAGCGTAAAATACAACAAATAATGGCATTAGGACATGCCCCTACTGAGGCCGAACTGCATGCCATTCTTGACAATAATATACGTTCAGAGAAGGTGACGTGGAAAGATATCAAGCTGCGCACCTTTATCACTGAAGGCAATACGCGTAACGATTTGGCATCGCATGTGTATGATATCACTTACGAAAGTGTAAAGGCGCATATTGATAATGTGGTGGTAATTGATGACAGCATTGTGCGTGGCACAACCTTAAGGGAAAGCATCTTGCGCATCCTTAACCGTATGCAACCAAAGAAAATTGTGGTAGTGAGCAGTGCTCCGCAGATACGTTACCCCGACTATTATGGCATTGATATGCCACGTCTTGAAGAGTTTTGTGCCTTCCGTGCCACCATGCAACTGTTGGCCGAACGCAATATGTACGACGTAATTGAAAATACATACAAGGCCTGCAAACAGGAACTGGAGCGCAATGAGGCCGATATGCGCAACTGTGTGCGCGATGTATATAAGCCGTTCACAGTAGAAGAAATAAATAGAAAAATCGTTGAGATGCTTCGACCAGAAGAGGTTGAAACACCCATCGAAATAGTGTTCCAGTCAATCGACGGACTGCATACAGCCATACCAAACCATAAGGGCGACTGGTATTTCACAGGCAAATATCCTACGCTAGGTGGTACCCGGTTGTGCAATCAGGCTTTTGTCAACTATGTTGAAAAGGCATACAGCCATTAAGAAAAATAGATATAATTTATTGAATAGTTATAGTGAAACATATAATGAGAAACGTAACATTAGTATTAGAAGACGGAACTAAGTTCCACGGACAGTCTTTCGGCTATGATGCACCAGTGGCCGGTGAGGTGGTTTTTAATACTGCCATGATGGGTTATCCCGAGTCGCTTACCGACCCCTCGTATGCTGGGCAGCTCATGACATTGACCTACCCCCTGGTAGGCAATTATGGCGTGCCTGCATTCTCAATCGAGGAGAACGGATTGCCTACCTTCATGGAGAGTGACAAAATCTACGCTTCAGCTATCATAGTGTCTGACTATAGTGAGAAATTTAACCATTGGAATGCTGTTGAGAGTTTGGCCGACTGGCTTAAGCGTGAACATGTGCCTGGTATTACTGGTATCGATACACGACAACTTACCAAGGTATTGCGTGAACATGGTGTCATGATGGGTAAAATTATCTTTGATGATGAACCCGATAACATTCCTGTAGCAAATTACGAAGGCGTAAACTTTGTTGATAAGGTGAGCTACAAGGAAATTATTCGTTATAATGAAGGCGCTGGAAAAAAAGTGGTGCTCGTTGACTGTGGTGTAAAGGCCAACATCATTCGCTGTTTGATAAAGCGTGGGGTAGAGGTAATACGTGTGCCCTGGAATTATGATTATACCACCCTCGAGTTTGACGGATTGTTCTTGGGTAATGGACCTGGCGACCCCGATATGTGCGATGAGGCTGTAAACATTATTCGTAAACAGATGAGCCTGTCTGATAAGCCTATCTGTGGTATATGCATGGGTAACCAACTGCTGGCAAAGGCTGGTGGCGCACAAATCTATAAACTGAAATACGGACACCGCTCGCACAACCAACCTGTGCGCATGGTGGGCACTAACCGCTGCTTTGTTACAAGCCAGAACCACGGATATGCCGTAGATGCTAAAACCTTGGGTGCCGACTGGGAAGAGATGTTCGTAAACATGAACGACGGCTCAAATGAGGGTATACGTCACAAAACAAAGCCTTGGTTCTCAAGTCAGTTCCACCCAGAGGCTTGCTCAGGACCTGTCGATACCGAATTTATGTTTGACAAATTTGTAGAGACGCTGAAATAACAGCTTGTCGAGAAACATATTCATTCAAACTATTGAGACATATTCGTTGAAACTTTTTATATAAAGAATTAGTAATGAAAGACGATAATATAAAGAAAGTACTGCTGCTCGGTTCGGGCGCTCTCAAAATTGGTGAGGCAGGCGAGTTTGACTACTCTGGTTCGCAAGCATTGAAGGCTTTGCGCGACGAAGGCGTGAAAACGGTGCTCATAAACCCGAACATCGCTACCGTGCAGACGTCAGAAGGCGTGGCCGACCAAATATATTTCTTGCCTGTACAGCCTTATTTCGTTGAGCGTGTCATCGAAAAGGAAAGACCTGATGGTATATTGCTCGCCTTTGGCGGACAGACAGCGCTTAACTGTGGCGTAGAACTCTATCAGACAGGTGTTCTTGAGAAATATAACGTGAAGGTGCTTGGTACACCTGTTCAGGCTATCATGGACACTGAAGACCGTGAGCTGTTTGTTGAAAAACTGAATGAGATTGACGTAAAAACCATTAAGAGCGAAGCTTGCGAAACGATAGAACAGGCTCGTAAGGCGGCTGCCGAATTGGGATATCCCGTTATCCTTCGTGCTGCCTATGCACTGGGAGGCTTGGGTAGTGGCTTCTGCGACAATGAAGAAGAACTGAACAAACTGGCTGAAAAGGCATTCTCATTCTCACCACAGGTGCTTGTTGAAAAGAGCTTGAAGGGATGGAAAGAGATTGAGTATGAGGTGGTGCGCGACCGTTACGACAACTGTATCACAGTTTGTAACATGGAAAACTTCGACCCGCTGGGTATCCATACGGGCGAAAGTATTGTTATCGCTCCCTCGCAAACATTGACCAATAGCGAGTATCATAAGCTGCGCGCACTGTCAATCAAGATTATTCGCCACATCGGTATCGTGGGTGAGTGTAATGTGCAGTATGCTTTTGACCCCGTGAGCGAAGATTATCGCGTGATTGAGGTGAACGCTCGTTTGAGCCGTTCGTCAGCTTTGGCATCGAAAGCTACTGGCTATCCTTTGGCTTTTGTTGCTGCTAAGTTGGGTATGGGTTATGGTTTGTTTGAACTGAAAAACTCGGTGACAAAGACCACCAGCGCATTCTTCGAGCCTGCTCTCGATTATGTGGTTTGTAAAATTCCTCGTTGGGATCTCTCTAAATTCCGCGGTGTTGACAAGGAACTTGGCTCATCAATGAAATCGGTGGGCGAGGTAATGGCTATTGGTCGCAACTTTGAAGAGGCTATCCAGAAGGGCTTGCGCATGATAGGTCAGGGCATGCACGGCTTTGTTGAAAACAAGGAACTTGAGATTGACGATATTGATGCAGCTTTGCGCGAGCCTACTGATAAGCGTGTCTTCGTGATATCAAAGGCTATGCATAAGGGCTACACCGTTGACGATATTCATGAGCTGACCAAGATTGATAAGTGGTTCCTCGAAAAACTGAAGCATATTATCGAGATTGATGAGGCAATGAAACGCAGCAACATCAATACGCTTGACCGCGATTTGCTGCGTAAAGCAAAGGTATATGGTTTCACCGACTTCCAGGTGGCGCGTGCCGTTGGCCTTGAGGACGAACTGAAATCAATGCAGAAAGCATCGCTCGTAGTGCGCAATCTGCGTAAGAACTACGGCATCCTTCCTGTTGTGAAGCAAATTGATACATTGGCTGCCGAGTATCCTGCACAGACTAACTATCTGTATGTTACCTATGCTGGCGTGAAGAGCGATATCACTTTTGAAAACGACCATCGTTCAATCGTTGTATTAGGTTCGGGCGCTTATCGTATTGGTTCGTCGGTTGAATTCGACTGGTGTGGCGTTCAGGCTTTGAACACCATCCGTAAGGAGGGCTATCGCTCGGTAATGATTAATTATAACCCTGAGACCGTCTCTACCGACTATGATATATGCGACCGTCTTTACTTTGACGAGTTGACATTTGAGCGTGTGATGGACATCATCGACCTTGAACAGCCGCACGGCGTGGTTGTTTCTACTGGTGGACAAATTCCTAACAACCTGGCTATCCGTCTTGACGAGCAGCATGTGCCCATCCTTGGAACAAAGGCTAAAGATATTGATAATGCTGAAGACCGTGCCAAGTTCTCGCAAATGCTTACCAATAATGGCATCAACCAGCCTGAATGGAGCGCTCTGACAAGCATGGAGGATATCGACCGCTTTATCGAGCGTGTTGGCTTCCCCGTATTGGTTCGTCCCAGCTATGTGCTCTCGGGTGCTGCCATGAACGTATGTTCAAACGAAGATGAGCTGAAACGATTTTTACAGTTGGCTGCCAATGTAAGCGAAGACCATCCTGTAGTGGTGAGCAAGTTTATTGAGCATGCAAAAGAAATCGAATTAGATGGTGTAGCTTCTAAGGGTGAGGTTATTGCTTATGCTATCTCTGAGCACATCGAGTTTGCTGGTGTTCACTCAGGCGACGCCACCATTCAGTTCCCACCGCAGAAACTGTATGTTGAGACCGTGCGTCGTGTAAAACGTGTGGGTAGACAGATTGCTAAAGAGCTGCATATCAACGGACCGTTCAATATTCAGTTTATGGCCCGCGATAACGATATCTTGGTGATAGAATGTAACTTGCGTGCTTCGCGCTCGTTCCCCTTCGTGAGCAAAGTGCTAAAGATTAACCTTATCGAATTGGCAACAAAGGTAATGTTGGGTGTGCCTGTTGAGAAACCCAATAAGAACCTCTTCGATCTGGATTACGTGGGCATTAAGGCTTCACAGTTCTCATTCAACCGTCTGCAAAAGGCCGACCCTGTTCTCGGTGTCGATATGTCGTCAACGGGTGAGGTAGGTTGCTTGGGCGACGATACTAACGATGCATTGCTGAAGAGTATGTTGTCGGTAGGACATCGCATACCAAAGAAAACGATTTTGCTGTCAACGGGTGGAGCTAAGCAGAAGGCTGAAATGCTGGATGCAGCACGCCAGTTGGTAACCAATGGTTATGAGCTGTATGCTACGGGTGGTACCTCTAAGTATCTCACCGATAATGGTATAGCAAATACTCAGGTATATTGGCCTTCAGAAGAGGGTATGGAGCCTCAGGCACTTACCATGTTGCATGACAAGAAGATTGATATGGTAGTGAATATTCCGAAAGACCTTAGCCCGCGCGAGTTGACCAATGGTTACAAGATACGTCGTGCTGCTATCGACTTGAATGTGCCATTGATTACAAACAGCCGTTTAGCCAGTGCTTTCATTAGTGCTTTCTGCACGAAGAAGCTTGATGAAATTGAAATTAAGAGCTGGGAAGAATATAAGTAAATTATTAGTTTAGAGTGTATTGCTCGCGATTCAATAGTAGGTACTATTGCTATTTGATAGTAAGTAATACATTCGCTATAACATTAAAAAGAGCCAAGGTATGATTGTTATTCATAACCTTGGCTCTTTTATTATTTACAAGCTACCTTTGGTTGAAGGAAGCTCGTAATGATAAATATCTCGGCGCACCGCCATCTTAATGCTTTTGGCAAATGCTTTAAAAATGCCTTCTATCTTGTGGTGCTCGTTAATGCCTTCAGCTTGAATAGATAGGTTCATCTGTGCTGCATCGCTCAAACTCTTGAAGAAATGGTAAAACATTTCGGTGGGCATGTCGCCTATCTTTTCGCGATGAAAGTCGGCTTCCCATAACAACCAAGGGCGCCCGCCAAAGTCTAACGATACTTGACATTTACAATCGTCCATTGGAAGACAATAGCCATATCGCTCAATACCTCGTTTGTTTGCAAGAGCTTGCAATAGGCATTGTCCTATCACGATGGCCGTATCTTCTATGGTATGATGTTCGTCTACGTTTAGGTCGCCTTGGGTATGAATAGTAAGGTCGGTCATGCCATGTTTAGCGATCTGTTCGAGCATATGGTCGAAGAACCCTAAGCCTGTGTTAATATCGCATTTGCCAGAACCATCAAGGTTTATTTTTACATATACATCGGTTTCTTTTGTGGTACGTCTTATTTCGGCAGTGCGTTCTCCAGCGAAAAGAAGCTCGGCAATTTTCTCCCACGTCATGCCTTCTTTTCCTAAAATGAACGATTGACAACCTAGGTTTCGGGCTAATTGCGCATCGGTATCTCTATCGCCTATGACATAACTTCCCGCCAAATCGTATGCTGGATTGTTGATATATTCGGTAAGCATACCAATGCCTGGTTTACGGGTTTCGCTATGGTCTTCTGGAAAATGGCGGTCTATGTGTTGCTTGTCGAAAAGAATGCCTTCGCCCTCTAATGTCTGTATGATAAAGTTGTGGACAGGCCAAAACGTTTCTTCTGGAAATGAGGCTGTGCCCAAGCCATCTTGATTGCTCACCATCACCAACTTGAAGTCGAGATGCTGTGCGATGTACCCTAGGTGCTTAAAAACGCCTTCTACAAATTGTAACTTGCTAAAGCTATCTATTTGTTCATCGGCGGGTTCTTTTATTAAGGTGCCATCGCGATCGATAAATAATATTTTCTGTTTCTTGTTCATCTTCTTCTTGTTCCTTTTGTATTTGTTGTTGTGTGTTAATTGTTGTGAGTGTTTTATTTACTACTATTGTTTCGTTCTTTTTCACGTGTGGCAAGGCTGCCATAGAGATAATAGAACAAAAGAAATACCCATATGCCGATATAACTTGCTATAAATGTAGTAATGAGTGTTGATAGCCCCCAAATGGCTGGCATTGTTGATGGTAGCGCTGAGGGATCGCCTACCAAAACACTATTATAGTTGGCTATACTTGCCATACTTAAAACGATAGTGGGCACTGACATTATTCCTAAAAGAATAGCAACGATAAGAAAACAGATAAGGCAGGCTGCAAACAGAGCACCTATATATCGGAAACCAGTGCGATAGTCTGATTTCCATATGTTTTTCAATTTCGCATCCTTATCAATTAAATAATGTATAATGGGATAAATGAAAGGTAGGGTGCCCAGTATGACTAAAATGCCTAAGATAAGGCCAACGCCTGATGTTATATATGCGGCATAGGTCACTGTTGCTTTAATCGAATTAAAGCCAAAGGAACACAGCACAAAAATAATCATAACTACAAGATATGTCACAATAATATAGGCCCATGCCCATAGGTTTATGTTGCAGCATTTTTTTAAAACATTTTTTTGCTTGTCTTCATTTAGCAGACAGATATAACTTGACTGCATCCAACTGCCAAGTAGTATGCTCACAATAAACATAGCCAACATTTGTAGGGCAAAAGATGTAAGTGAGGGCGTATCTTGGCTGAAATAGGCTTGCATCATTACGATAATAGCACTGGCCATTGATAGAGCCAGTGATGGTAGCCATGATTTCTTGAAAATTGTTGCAAAATTGTTGCATAGCAAATTGAAAGAAGTTTTTGTGCAGGTTGATAAGCTGCGCTTCTTGTATAATTCTTTTTCCATATTAGTTGTATTTTTGAGGGGCGTGTTTGTTGTTTTTATATGTGAGAAACTATGTTTCATGATAAGCAGAAACCTTGTTACAGGGCTGCTTGTCATTGAGTATAGACTTCTTATCTGTTACGACGGAATTCAGAGCAAACAATGGCTGTGGCAATGGCAACATTCAAACTGTCGGCCTTGTCGGGGCTTGTGGCAAAAGTGGGGATAAGGAGCTTATTGCTGATGCATTGACGAACTTCTTGGCTGATACCATTGCCTTCATTTCCCATTACGATAAGGCCATGCTGACTGAGTGTTGTTTCGTAAATATTGTCGCCGTCAAGCAATGTGGCATAAACAGGATATGTGGTAGGGAGCGACTTGATGAAAGCCGCTAATGGGGTGTAGGCTATCTTTACACGGGCAATGCTACCCATTGTAGCCTGCACTACCTTGGGGTTGAAAGCATCGGCGGTGTCAGGACTGCAAATAATGGTGTTAATGCCAAACCAATCGGCAATACGAATAATGGTGCCTAAATTACCCGGGTCTTGAACACCGTCAAGGGCCAATACTAATTGTGATGATATGTCGGTTGCCGAGATATGTGGGTGTTGTTGTTCAAACACCGCAATCACTTGTTGAGGAGCTTGTTGCAGGCTCGCTTTCTGCAATTCGTCCTCTGTTACAACAATATTCTCGCTACTGTGTGCCATCGCTTGGCTGTTTTCGTTAAACCATTGCTGTGTGGCAATAAGGCATTTAGCGTCTTGACGAGCCAAAATGTCGCCCACTGTTTTTGGACCTTCGGCCACAAATACATTGTCGGCATTACGCTTTTTCTTTGTGTTTAGCGCGTGTATATATTTTATCTTGTTTTTGCTTAACATCTTTAATAATATATTACAACTTTAATGCGTATTTCAATTCTTATTATGAGCGACGCTGTGAGTAATTGGTTTTATACCGCGTGCTAATAACAATATGAAGATGCACTAATCTCTTAACATTCTTGTTATCGTTATGCAAACTTACATAAAAATTGCGTTTCTTGCAAGAAAGCCCCATGGTTTTTCTTTGTTTTCTGTAATTCTTACTTGTACTTATTGTAGCGCTACATCTTGTCTCTTTTTACAATAATAGGGGTGTTGTTTTTGCAAGATTATACTTACCATTATACTTACTATATAGAATATGTATTGTATTTTATGCTTACTGTTTTATAAAAAATAATTGAGATTGAGTGCGAAAGCAATTATATATCAGCAAGACAAATATCGCAATGCTTACAATTAGATATTTCGAAATAGGGGGGTGAGGAGGAGCAAAATAACGCAAAAGTGTAAAAATGTTTAGAAAAAGTTGTCGAAATATTTGGCGGTATCAAAAGAATATGCTACCTTTGCACCCGCAATCAAGAAATGATGCTTCGCTTCGGTAACCATATCGGACGTTCCTTTGGAAGTTTGGGTGAGTGGCTGAAACCAGTAGTTTGCTAAA
>UMGV01045936.1_pt1 | contig 39347 bp, 27 predicted proteins | sample 1965361 | NCBI WGS metagenome assembly UMGV01 (sample SAMEA4836081, study PRJEB28245) | human gut metagenome | biome: gut microbiome; material: fecal sample | place: Denmark | collected 2008
GAGATGACTTTCTCAAGGCTTTTGCCCGATTTTTTCGTAGCTTTTATCTGATTTTTTCGTGGCTTTTACCCTGTTCTTTCGTAGCTTTTACCCGAAATATAGCATTGTATTGTGCGATGAACGCCTTTGATATATCAGCGATATAATGCTATGTATCAGTGATATAATGATTTTTTTCGCGTTACTGTTTGCTCTCCAGCATAACGATGTCGCCATCGGTCGAGGTAGTGATGACGTGTCGTTTATCGGCAATGGTGACGGTGTTGACGAGCGATGCGCCCACCTTATACATCCATTTTATGTGCCCCGTTTTGTCGTTGAGCGCCATGATGAGGCCGTCTTTATTGCTGCTATACACGGTGCCATTATTGACGGGCAGCATGGTAGAGGCGTGCTCGTAGCCAAAGCCACAGTTAGTGGCCCACAGCTCTTTGGCCTCGGCGCCAGTGGCCTTGTAGCACACAATACTGTCTTGCATGGTCTTGGCAAAGATGCGCTGATGGTCTTCAGACATGCCGATGCTCTCGCGCACCTTCGACTGGAATGTACGCCACAGTGTCTTTCCATCTTTCAGACCTATAGCGGTGAGGGCGCGCTGCGGGTCGGCTATGAAGATAGCCTCTTTGTTAGCCACGGGCCATACCTGTGCGGGCGAGTAGTGCAGGCCCCCCTTGGGGTGTTTCCACGTCCATAGCAGTTGGCCGTCTTTCTGGTTCAGGGCATACAGGTTGCTATCCCACGCGCCAAACACCACCATGCCTTGTGTGAGCAAGGGGCGTGTAACGATATATCCCTTCACGCCGTCAAAGACCCAGCGCTCTTTTCCTGTGCGGGCATCGATGGCGTGCATCTTGTGGTCGCTGCCGCCTATGTAGGCCGTCTTGCCATCAGTAGCCACGGCACCCATGATGGGCAGGGTGGTGTCTACGTGCCACAGCCTCTTGCCCGTGCGGGCATCGAGGCCATATATGCGGTTGCCCGTAGTGCCAAACACCACCACGCCGTTAACCACGGCTGGCGAGCCTACAATTTTTTTGTCGGCCTGAAAGTGCCAGCGTTCCTTGCCTGTGGCCTTGTCGTAGGCCGTCATAAGGCCCGTAACATCGCCCACAAACACGCTGTTCTTCCAGCAGGCCGCCGAGGCGTAAATGCTACGTCCGCTTTTGATGCGCCACTGTTCAGCCACGCGGCCAGCATACTGGGTGTTTATGCTATAGTCGGGGTAAGCCTCGGCGTGGCTCTGTGGGTCGTAATATTGCTTTTTGAGCGAAATGCCACCCCAGGGGCGTTCTGCCTCGCCAGGGTTCTTCTCGGCCACGGTGAGCGAGTCGGCCGTTACGTGCCACAGGCTGTACCCTGTTTTTCCGTTTTGGTCTTTCAGGTTCGAGCGTGAGAGAAAGCCTGGTATGCCATCGTATGAAAAATGTTTGTTGCGGTGATAGTGTCCGCCTATGAAGGCCGTGACGTTCAGCTTACGAAATGCATCGGTAGCCTCTGACCAGTTGTCAATATCGCCTTCAAGCATGGGGTAGTGGGTGGCAATAATCACGTGCTTGCCTTTGCCGTGCTGGCGTACCTCCTGGGCCACCCAACTAATGTCTTGGGGTGCCACGTGGCCCAGCGCCATCTTGATGAAGGGGCCTGATGTGAAGCCGAGAAACATCATGCCCTTATGTTCAAACTGCATGCGCTCGCTGCCAAACAGTTCGCTAAACTTTGCCATGCCCGACTCGCTCCACGTGGTTTCGTGGTTGCCCGTGAGCACATAATATTTCTTGTTCAGATGCTTTAACGCTGAGGCCAGTTGCTCGAGCGAGGCGTTGTCGCCATTGTCGGCCAGGTCGCCAGTGATGAGCACAAAGTCGATGGCGGGGTTCTGGTTAATGTCATCAATGCTGGTCATCAGATACTGCAGCGGCTTGGGGTCGTTGCTGTTCAGGTGTATGTCAGTTATTTGTGCAAAGGTGAATGGTTCTTGTGCTCCGCCTTGCACGATGCCGATGAGCACGAGCGCTACTGTTAGTAAGAATTTGTGAATCATAATTACTGTTTTAATTTTGAGTTTTGTTATTATCGTTTCGTATCGTTTCTGCCGTGCAAAAGTAATAAGTGTAATCTCCTCGTCTACTCGTCAACTTGTCAACTCGTCAACTGATCACCATATGATACCCCAGCGCGTTTAGCTCCATAGCCACGCCCATGAGATAAAGCTGGTGAAGGGCGGCCACAAAGGCATGAAAGGCTTCGGGGGTGCCAGGCTCGAGGTGCTGGTGCAGCAACAGGTTGTGGGTGCGCGAGGCACACTCGGCCACGGTGTCTACGGCCTGGTGTTCGGCCTCGGTGTCAAGCAGCAGCACGTTGCGCAGAATGTATTCGTCCATGTGGTCGAAGTCGATACGGTCGCGTAGATATTGGTACAGGTCTTCTACCTTGCTATATAGTTCCCAGTCGGCGTCCCAATATTTGGCTACGGCCATGCCTAAATACATCATCCAGCCCAGGGCGGCTGTGGGGTAGGCGGAAAACTCGCGCACGCCGTCGGGCAGGTAGCTTTCGGCCAACTTGGGCCACAGCTCTTCAAGGTCGGGGGCTTCGGGCATACGCTCGTCAACCTTTCCTATTGACGAAAGGTAGCGGTGCAGGTCTTCTTTAAACTTGTTTTCAATGGCTTGAATGTCGACGGTGGGTTTGTTTTCCATTTCTTTTTCTTGTTTCTTGAGTTTTTATATTTATGGAAGTTCTTGCTGTTATTTTACGGTGGGCAGGCCTTGGGCGGTATAGTTTATGATGCCCCCCTTCATATCATACACGGTAAGGCCAAGCGCTTGCATCTGCTGGCAGGCGGCATGGCTACGTTTGCCACTGCGGCAATATATGTAATAGGGGTGCTTCTTCTTTAGCTTTTTGATGCGCTGCTGAAACACGGGGGTGTTGAGATAATCGATGAGTAGGGCGTGGGGCAAATGGCCAGCGGCATACTCGTCGGGCGTGCGCACATCAATGATGATGGCCTTGTTGTCGGCCTGGGCCTGTGCTATAAAGGTTTGGGGAGCGAGCACGGGTATGCTGTCTGCCGACTGGCTGCATGAGGGCATAGCCAGCCCAATGGTGGCCAGCAAGGTAAGGAGAAGGTTTTTTGCCATATATCCTTTTAAAGGGTTTAAAAAATGAATGATGAAAAGGCGTTTGCTTTTCTGTTATGCAAACTTATAACATTATATGCAAACTACAAAATTATTCATTAAAAAAATGGTTCTTCAAGAATTTGGAGAGATGAACTTTATATAAGGTAATAACAAAAACATAAAAAACCTTAGACAAATAACCATATATAGTATAACTCAAGTTTCGCATGTCTATGACATGCTGTCAGTTAACGAGCGGACAAGTAACCAAGGAGATTTGTATTGCTTGTTTAAAGGTTATGAGGAACGATTATCAAGAGGAAACCAATCTCCTTGTCTATTCGTTTCTTGTCCGCTCGGCTTTGCCGCTTGCCTAAGCAAGAACTTGTCTACTGTTTTGCAAGTGGTAATGCCGCTTACTTTAGCAAGAACTTGTTTACTCGTCAACTAAAACGAATTGTTTCTTCAGCTTCAAATTATCAGAGGCGTTGCCTACCCAAACTTCAAATACGCCTGCTTCAGCGCACCACGCCCCTTTGCCCTCGTTGTAAAAGCTGAGGGCCGCGTTGTCGATGGTGATGGAAACGTCTTTGCTCTCGCCAGGCTGCAGCCACACTTTGTTAAAGCCCTTTAGCTCTTTTATGGGGCGATCGACCGATGCCTTTTGGTCGTGAATGTACAGCTGCACGGTTTCGGCACCTGCCACACGGCCCGTATTGGTAACGTTTACGGTGAAGGTGATGTGGCCATCGCGTTGCACCTCGGCCTTGTCGGCACGAAGGTTTGCCAGCTTAAAGGTGGTGTAGCTAAGGCCATGACCAAAGGCAAAGAGGGGTTGCTGGTGCTTCAGGTCGGTCCAGCGATAGCCCACGTATATGCCCTCCTTATATTCTTCGTCGATAATGTTGCCTGGCGTTTGCGCTCCGCCCGCTTGTCGCCACACGCCAGGATAGGCTTGCAGCGCATGGGCACCCACCTGGTTCAGGTCTTTCACCCAGGTGAAGGGCAACTTTCCGCTGGGGCTTACGTCGCCACACAGCACGTCGGCCAGGGCTTCGCCAGCCTCACTCCCTAAATACCAACCTTGCACAATGGCGGGCACCTTGTCTTTCCAGGGCATGGCCACAGCGTTGCCCGATATGTTAACGTATGCGGTGTTGCGGTTTACCTTGACCAGCGCCTCAATCAGTGCGTCTTGGTTGTAGGGCAGCGCATAGTGTTGGCGGTCGTGGCCCTCGCAGTCTTGATAGTCGCTCTTGTTCAGTCCACCAAACACAATCACATAGTCGGCGCTCTTGGCTTTCTGCACAGCCTCGGCTATCAGCTCTTCAGCCGAGCGGTTGTCGGCCAGGTTTTGGCCCGTGGTAACGCCATTATAGGCGCCTGTAACGTCGCCCACATAGCCTCGAGCATAGTCGACACTGATGCCTTCCTTGGTCAGACGCGCTTTCAAGCCATCGAGGGGCGATATCTCTTTCTGCACTTTCAGCGACGAGCTGCCGCCGCCCACGGTCATCATCTTCACTGCGTTTTCGCCTACCACCAGCACGCGGGCACCCTGTTTCAGCTGTATGGGCAGCACGTGGTTTTTGTTTTGCAGCAGCACAATGCCCTCTTGAGCTATCTTGCGGGCGGCATCATAATGGGCGTCAGAGCACAAAAAGCCGTGCTGGCGCTGCGGGTTCATGGTGGTGCGATAGAACAGGCGCAGCACGCGGCGCACCTTTTCGTCGAGCTCGCGCGTGGTATATTTGCCCACTTTAATGCCCTTGAGGTAGGGCAGTGCCAGATAATAATTGTCGTAGGCGTTGCTGGCGCCAGCGGTCAGGCCATTGGTCCATGAGCCAAACTCCATGTCGAGGCCGTTTCGCACTGCCTGGTCGGTGTCGTGGGTGCCGCCCCAGTCGCTCACCACCACGCCATCAAACTGCCAGTCGGTTTTCAGTATCTTGTTCAGCGTTATGCTGTTATGGCAGCAGTGCTCGTCGTTATACAAATTATATCCGCCCATGATGGCCCACACCTTGCCTTGCTGCACGGCAGCCTTAAAGGCGGGCAGATAGATCTCGTGCAGGGCGCGGTCAGATACTTTTACGTTTACGTTGAAGCGGTTTTCTTCATCGTTGTTCAGGCAATAATGCTTCACACAGGCCGACACACCCAGCGCTTGCATGCCCTGAATGTAGGGCACCACCATGGTAGAGGTGAGGAAGGGGTCTTCGCCCATATACTCGAAGTTGCGGCCGTTAAGGGGTGTGCGATAAATGTTTACGCCAGGGCCCAAGATCATATCCTTGCCACGATACAGCGCCTCTTCGCCCAGGCTATGGCCGTAAAGGTGCGAGAGGGTGGGATTCCACGAGGCTGCCAGACAGGTAAGGGCAGGAAAGGCTACGCACGAGTCGTTGGTTTGGCCTGCTTGTTCCCACTCGTCCCACAGCACGTCGGGGCGCACACCGTGAGGGCCATCGTCGGTCCAAAAGTCGGGGAACCCCAATCGTGGTACGCCAGCCGATGAAAACTTGCTTTGTGCATGAATAATTTTGATTTTCTCTTCTAATGTCATCTTGCTGATGGCATCGTTGATACGCTCTTCTACAGGGCGAGTGTGGTCGAGATATACGGGCTGCTGGGCTTGTGCGCCCACGGTAGCCATCGTCGACAGCAACACTGAAAAAAGAAGATGTTTCATAGGTTTTTAATGTATTGTTGCTTTTTTGTTTGTTGTTGCTTGTTTATATTGTAATGAAAATAGGCATGCAGTAGGCATGCGCAACAAGAATATCTTGTGTGTGTGATTGCTTGTTTAGTGGCTATTCGCTGATAATGCAAAGGTAAGAAAAAACTATAAATGAGGAAAAGAAACCGAAAAGAAACAATGAAATAAAAACTCACTTTTGTACTGCGCCTTTGTGCATCAGTGTGTTACGAGGACGTTTGTGGGCTAAATAATACGTCAATAGGCGTTTGGTAAAACAAAAAAGTGAGGTTTTAGTGAGTAGGCTTTTGGCTCGTCAAGTGTTTTAGGAAGGAAAAAGCCCTTCATGCGGGTTTGCGATGGAAAGAATTATTCAATATTCCATCGCAAACCTACTTGAAGGCTGAAGTTGGTGGGATGTTCTTTGAAGATGGTTTGCACAGCACTACCATTATCAAAGTAATAGCGCACACCTGGCTCAACGTAAACGCCCAACTGTTGCGCCACATTTAACTGCACACCAGCACCGCCTGTTACTGAGAACTGGGCACGGTCGTTGTCAATGTCGCTTTTATGTCCGTCGGCCTTTAATGTGGCTTTTACGTTCATATCGGCCTGTGCGCCCGCCATGACGTAGGTGCGCAACCAACTGTTGCCCCATATCGTGTAGCTGAGGTTGAGTGGGATTCCTACATAATGCAAGGTTTGCGTTTCTTTTGGCATTGATGCGCCATGCTGAAACGATGAGGTGGCCAATGTGTAAACCAAACCAGAGGCCAAGGCTATACGTGGTGTAACACTGTATGACGCTGTAAAACCTATCGAGATGGGCATATCGTGATGGGTAACATCTTTTGTGTCTTGCTCATAGGGGCTTACGCGAAACATCTCATTGTCGGCATATTCGGTGTTTACCGCCGAAAGACTATTAACATAGATGGGGCCTGACGACTCGTAGCGGTTCATGTTGCCCGCTGTGCCTACACCCATTTGCCAACGTGTGTTGCTGGTCTGATGCTGGGTGCGTGGCAGATGGTAGGCAGTGTGCGCTGCCTGCGTTTGTGTCGTGCGTTGGCTCTTTTGTGTCGTGGGGGTAGAAACTGTAGCTGTGGCGGTAGGGGTTGACGCTTCATCTGTTGTAGCCGAAACCTCGGCTATGGGCTCGCTCTGCACCTCCTGCTCGGCCATTGTTAAAGCCATAACCTCTTCTTTATTGCTTACCGTTGGCGCTGATGCGTTATCTTTATAAGCCAGCACGGCATTGGTAGAGGTTGTTGAAATATTACTGATAGTAGCCGAAGCCTTTGTGTTAGCAGCCGAAACATCTGCTACCACAGCCTTGTTATCTGTCAATGATATGGGGTGAGGAGTAGGTTCGAGCATGGCGATGTGGGGGGTGTTGCTACGCAGTTGCCACCACATGCCCACGCCTGCTATGAGCACCACCGATGCCGCTGCTGCCCAAGGCAACAACGCTACGCGATGCGGTTTCTTGGCAACCTGAGCATCTTCAGCATCCTGTTGTTGGCCTTGCGCATCCAATTGTTGGCTGATGCTGTCCCACAAGTTCTCGGGTGCAGGCACCTCGGCATCGTTTAAGCGCTGCCTTAACTGTTCTGTCCAATCGTTGTGTTTCATATCTTATTGTTGCCGTTTTATATATTCATTAATTAATTTGCCAAGCATCTTCTTGGCGTGGAAATATTGCGAGGCCGACGAGTTTTCTTTGATGCCGAGCCGTTGCGCTATCTCTTTGTGGCTGAGCTGCTCAAAGACAAACAAGTTGAGCACCACACGATAGCCAGTGGGCAGTTGGCCTATCAGCTGCATGAGCACCTCGTCGCTCACGCCTCCTATGTCGGGGACGGGCTCGTCGGGCACGTCGGGCACGTCGTATGATAGCTGAAGGTTGTTGCGCTTACGCAGAAAGTCGAGCGCCATATTGGCTACGATGCGCCCCATCCATGCTTTCAGTGCCCCTTCGCCACGGGGGTTAAACTGTGGTAGCGAGGTGAAAATCTTGATGAAGCTGTCTTGCAGAACATCTCGCACATCGTCTCTGTCCGGAATATACCTCAGCGCGATGGCCATGAGATATCCCGAATAGCGGTCGTAGAGCGTGCGCATGGCAGTGCGGTCGCCCTCTTTTATTTTGCTTATAAGCTGCTGTTCTGTGTTCAATTGTTCTTTCGCTTTCCTTCTTATGGTGCAAATAAAAAGGCTTCCACCATCGTTGTCTACGAACCTGTTACACTCGTAAAACGAACATGGAAGCCTTTTCTTGCATGGTCTATATCTATTTTCTTTCTTATTTCTTTGTTTGGCGATAACGTTGGCCGTTCATGTTACCCACCTCGTCGTATAGGGTTTGCAAGATAGCCTTGCCTCTTGATACACGTAGGCTGTCGCCCTCGGGGGCCACGTTGAAGAACACCTTGTTAGAGACGTTGTCGTACACGCTGACGCCCGAATTGTCGAGATAACCGAAGCCATTGACAAAACTATAGAAGGCGAAGGGATAGGTGTAGCTCTCGCTCAGCACGTTACGGCTGAAGGCAAAGTCGGCATGGCTTAAGCCCAACTGTGCCAGCAAGGTGGCAGCCAAGTCGGTTTGGTTCATAATCTTCTCTACCGTGAGCTTTTGTTTCACGGCGCCACCCGTCCATATCATGGGTATGCGGAAGAATTTCGGACTGAAGCGCTCGCCATCTTTGGGGTAGGGGATGCCGTGGTCGGGCAGCAAGATGATGAGGGTGTTGTTCCATTGCGGGGTCTGTCGGAAGCGTTTGATAAACTCGCCAATGCAGTGGTCGGTATAGGCAAAGGCGTTAAAGTGCTTGTCCTCAAACTTGTTAAAGGGCACCTCAAACGGCTCATGGCTGCTCAGTGTGAGGAAGGCTGTAAACCAAGGCTTCTTGTCGTTCTCGCGCGTCTTCAGCATATCGAACAGGTGGTTGAAGGTGATGTGGTCGGGCACACCCCACTTGCTGTAGTTGCGGTCGGCCATCGAGAAGTCGTCTTGCGATGTAAGCTTCTCAAAGCCACCAGCGCGCAGATAGCCTTGCGTGTTGGTAAAGTTGATGTCGCCACCGTATAAGAAGTCGGTGCTATAGCCCGCCTTTCCCAGCGTATGAGCAATGTTGGGCAATGTTTGGCACAGGCTGGACACCTTCATCAGCGACAGCGTGGGCAAGCCAGGGAAGGCGCTGAAGGTGCACACGGTGCCACGGTCGGTGCGGAAACTGTTGGCAAAGATGCGCGAGAAGAAGATGCCCTCGTCGGCCAACTGTTCCAGGTTGGGGTCTACACCTTTGGCTCCGCCCAATCGTTCTATCATGGTGGCGCCGAAGCTTTCCATAAATATCACCAAAATGTTGGGGCGCGCAGTGTTTAACACGTAGGTGGTGCCCTTGTCGCTCTTTGGGTATAGGCCCATCATGAGCTGTGCGCGTTGGGTTTCGTCGTAGAAGTTGAACTCGTCTTCATACCGTGCCTGTCGCTCGGTGCTTGAGAAGAGGTTGAAAGCAGGGTTGATGGCCGAAAGGTTTAAAAACTGGTCGGTGCTAAAGTAGGCGTCGCCCACATTGGCTGTCGACACGCGAAACCCTCCTCTGATAATCAAGAACAGCAGTGCTGCTATGGGCAGCGCGCACAGGGTGGCCACCATCTGTTGGCCTTTCATATTGATGCGTTGCAGTTGGTGTGGCGTGACGAGCCACAGCAGCCCGCTCATAAGGGCTGTGAGGCCAAGGATGAGCAGGGCGCGCCCAAAGATGTAGCCTGTTGATACGCTGGCCATCGCGTTCTTGGGCGAGTCGATATAGATGAAGATGGAGGCATCGAGCTTACTCTCCCAAAAGGCAAAGAGCGAGAGATCGCCAATGAAGATGAGGCTGATAAGAAACATCACAACAATATAATAAGGTGTTATGATTTTTCGGAACGGCAAGTGGCGATACCACACCGATGCAATGGTGAGCAAAAACGGCACGATGGTAAGGTATCCTGTGGTGGTGGCGTCGAGTGAGGCACCGTGCCACATCACGCTCATATAATCGATTACTGAATAGCTCTTGCTGGCATTGCACAGCATGAAGATGGGCTTCTGAATGAGAAAATAAAACCACACCAGAAGAAAATAGGATAAAATATATTTTATTCTGTTCAACATATCGATCTACCTTTACAAAGAATGATGAGAATTATAAACCCCGCCACACTAGCCCATTGCGTTGCACTACTGGCCCATTGCGTTGCTCTACCAGCCTATAGCGTTGTGTGTTAACGCTCGCTACACCTATGTGCGCAATATCGATTATATGTGCAAAGTTAATTATTTATAGCACTACCGCCAAATTTTCGGCGCAAAAAAGCAGCCATGCCCCTACAATATATTAACATCAAAAACTCCATGCGCGCGTATATAATAATAGGTATTCCACCACTAAACCCATTGCCAATGGCTTGTATATTGAGCGCAAGAATGGTGTGGCCCGAAAAGTGGTGGTAAAATAAGCGCACACGTTTTTCTTAAAAATAAGTAATGAGGGTATTGGTGCCGTAAGGTGTCAATACCCATTTTTTATTGTGTCATAGCTGTTTATCTCTTTAAAACTAATGTCGTCTCCTTATCAATTCGTCCCCTCGTCAACTATATATAATAATGTGTATTGATATACCTCAAAAAAAATAATATAAAAATATTAATGAATGTTTTCGTAATGTAAAAATATATTATTATCTTTGCACATGAAAAAAGTGGGACAACGTTGGCATAACGCTAAAAACCAAAAATAATGTCATCGAAAATAAACCCACTAACATACGAACAACAATATACTAATCAAATCAAGCGTGAGCAAAGGACCACGTATTTAAAACTTACTATACACGAAACAATCAAATTGTCATCAGACATAATGCTATACATCATAGAACTGAATAACCAAAAATGAGCACAATGAACACATAACAATATCTGTCAACGTGCCACTTACACTACTTAAATAATAAAGGTAACATTGGTACACGACGATAGTGAAACTTGTGTAAGGCTAAAAACAAAACGAAAAATAACATTTACAGCATTTAGCAGCGTAACACAGGCGCGCCTCTCGGGGCAAGCGGCAGTGTGCTTTCTGCGTGTTGATATGGCGCTTGTAGGCCATTACAACAATAAATGTTGCCCTACTTAAGAATATAGAGAGTATAAAACAAATTCAAACCAAATCGTTTTCAAGTATGAAACTAAAAAGAATGTATCTCATCTCAGTATTGAGCCTTATGTTAGGTTTCTTGCTGGGAGGCACGGGCGAAGCTTTTGCCCAGGCCACAAAGACAGTGTCAGGAACCGTGTCTGACGAGAAAGGCGAGCCCATTATTAGTGGTACCGTCATGGTAAAAGACACAAAGACTGCCACCGTTACCGACTTTGACGGTAACTTTAAGATTAACGCTCCCGCCAACGGTACACTTGTTTTCTCGTACCTCGGCTATTTTACACAAGAAATTCCTGTTGCACAAGTTAAGGGCGGCGTTCTTAACGTACAGATGAAGCCCGAAGACACTACCCTCGATGAGCTCGTGGTTGTAGGTTACGGTGTGATGCGTAAGAGCGACGTTACAGGTTCTATCGGTATCGCTAAGGGCGACGACATGAAGAAGAACCAAAACTTCTCGGCTATCGATAACCTTCGTGGTAAGGTGTCGGGTGTAAACGTGTTCTCTAACTCAAGCCAGCCTGGTGCCTATAATAATAAGGTAGTGATCCGTGGTATGGCTACCATCAACTCGTCAACCGACCCTCTCTACGTTGTTGACGGTGTTGTAATGGAAGGCTTCGGCATGATCAACCCTAACGACATCGAGTCGATGGAGGTATTGAAAGATGCTTCTGCTACCGCTATCTACGGTGCTCGTGGTGCTAACGGTGTTATCCTCGTTACCACAAAGCGTGGTTTGAAGAACGAAGAAGGCACACGCATCAGCTATGATGGTTCATTCTCTATCAGCACTATGGCTCGTAAGATGGACGTGCTCAACGCTCAGGAGTGGTGCGACGCTTGGATGCAGGGTCTTGCAAACGAGAACGCATACCAGGGCAAGAACTGGAACTTGGACCGCGCTTACTGGTTCAACGACCGCAACTACTTTGATGCTAACGGTAACCCTCTCTATGATACCGATTGGCAGGACGAGGCTACACGCACAGCTTTCTCTCACAACCACCAAATCAGCATCCAGCAGGCTGGTAAGAAGTCGTCAATGGGCGCCTTCCTTAACTATACCGACCAGCAGGGTATCGTGCTCGACACTTACAGCAAGCGTGTAAACGCTAAGATGACTTACGACGCTAATCCTACCGAGTGGCTGTCGACAGCTGTTAACTTGACTGTTAACCACACCTGGACTCACTATACTCCTGAGGACGGTGGCGGTCAGGACGCTCGTCGTACCATGATTGAGATGTTGCCTTGGTTGCCCGTTAAGGACAAGAATGGCAAATACACCACTTCACAGAGCATTGGTAGCACAATGGATTATGGCTTCGAGGCTATGACCAACCCTGTTGCTATCCTCAAAGGCCAGACCTATGGCAACTATCGCACACAGCTCTTCGGTAACGCTGCCTTCACCTTCCACCTCCTCGATGGTCTGGATCTGAAGACTCAGTTTGGTGTTGACTATCACCACAACCGTAGCACTTATTATAGCTCACGCGACCTCGTAAACTTGTCACAGGGCGAGCAGGGTCGTGCTTCTATCGGTAACACCGACGTGCTCTACTGGCAGGAGGAAACCTACCTTACCTATAATAAGGTATTCGACATTCACCGTATCAACGCAATGGCCGGTCTTTCTTGGCAGGAGCGCACATACGACTACAACTACATGTACACTCAGGGCTTCTCTGACGACTTCTTCAAGACCTTTAATATGGCTGCTGGTACTAAGCCCAACTCACCCGAGTCAAGCTGGAACCGCTGGCGCATGAACTCTTATTTCCTCCGTTTGGCTTACACCTTGAAGGATCGCTACTCAGCAACCTTCACCGCTCGTGCCGATGGTTCGTCTAAGTTTGGTAAGAACAACAAATATGCTTTCTTCCCCTCAGCAGGTCTTGCTTGGAATATCTCTCAGGAAGACTTTATGAAGGATATCAAGGCTATCAGCAACTTGAAACTGCACACCAGCTTCGGTCTTACTGGTAACTCAGAGATTGATCCCTATCAGTCATTGGCACGCGTTACTTCTGGCACCTTGCTGCAGAACAACTCTTACGCTGCTTACTCATACGTAAGCTCATTGGCTAACCCCGACCTGAAGTGGGAGAAGACCGCACAGTTCGACCTCGGCTTCAACCTCGGTCTGTTCCAGGATCGTTTGAACTTCGACATTTCTTACTATCATAAGAAGACTACCGACTTGTTGCTCGATTGCCCCGTTCCTTATTCAACAGGTTATACCTCAATGTTTAAGAACATCGGTTCAGTTAAGAACCAAGGTCTCGACATTATGATCAGCGCTACTCCGTTCCGTACAAAGGACTTTACATGGACCTCAACCCTAAACCTCAACTACAATAAGAACGAAATCACTGCTCTCGGTGAGAACAACGAGGATATCGGTCTTATGAACTGGGTAGGTGGCTACGAAGGCGTGCTGCGCGTAGGCGAGAGCATGGGCTCATTCTACGGTTATCGTCGTCTCGGCGTTTGGACCAAGGAAGACTTTGCTGCTGGCAAGTGTGAGCAGAAGCAGATAGGTCGTGCAAAACGTACCGAAACCAAGGAAATTTTGGGTAAGGGTATTCCTGACTGGACTGGTAGCTGGGTGAACACCTTCAACTACAAGAACTGGGATCTTACACTCGATATGCAGTTTGTATGGGGCGTTGAGACCATGCAGCAGTTCTACCACTCTACATACGACCGCTTCGGTTTGACCAACGGTTTGAGCAACATTCTGTATGACGCTTACAACGGAACCAACCCTGGCGCTATGGAGCAGATGATTTACATGGCTAACGGTAACCACGCTGGTCAGGATACTACTATCGACTCTTCATGGATTGTTGACGGTTCATACCTGCGTTGCAACATGCTGCAGATTGGCTATACCTTCGATCGCAGCCTGATCAAACCTCTTGGTCTCTCTGGCCTCCGCGTTTACGCAAGTGCTAACAACCTGTTCATGCTTTGCTCAAGCGACTTCAATGGTTACGATCCCGAGACTACCTCACAGACTGACTCTATGGGTAGCAAGTTTGGACAGAACGCTGCCTTCTTCTCTTATCCAAGAGCAAGAACCTTCACCTTGGGTCTCAGCGTAGCATTCTAATAACAGTGTAGTTTTAAGTTTAGTCAAAACAGTATAACGATTGTTGCCCCCCTTGCGGGGGAAACATTCTAAAAACATAAAGCAATGAAAAATAAATTATTTATAGCAGTAGTCGCTTGCGCTTGCCTTGGCACGCTCACTTCATGTGAAAGCTGGCTGGATGAAGAGGTACGCTCTTCAATGACTTCGCTGGACTACTATAAGACCGCTTCACAGATTCAGGAAAATGCAACCGCCCTCTATCGTCGCGGTGCTCCTAACCAGCTTACAGGTGCTGGTAGCGCTTACATGGGCCCCGTGTCAATGTACCCAGGCATGTTGACAGGCTATTTCATTAATGAGTATGAAGGCCAGGAACGTACCTGCCAGTATGCTCGCGAGCTGACCCGTCAGCAGCAGACCAACACTGTAGGTGGCAACTTCGAGAGCTTGTACTACTATTGCTATCAGGCAATTAATATTGCTAACGGTATCATCAAGTATGCTCCCGACGTTACTATGAGCGACGACGCTCGCAACGTAGCTCTGGGTGAGGCTTACTTCTTCCGTGCCTTCAACTATTTCACACTGGTGAAATACTTCGGTGGTGTGCCTCTGGTAACAACCCCCAGCGAGGATATCTCTAAGCTACAGACTCCCAAGTCGGCTGCTGCTGATGTTTATGCTCAGATTGAGAGCGACCTGAAGCAGGCTGAAAACTTGCTGCCCGCTAAGAAGTTCTATGCTAACGCTAACCGCGTAGGTAAGTATGCTGCCGCTATGTTGCTCACCTCTGTTTATATGCAGCAGGGTAAGTATGGTGAGGCTGCTACCAGCGTGAAGACCGTGCTCAACTCTGGCCATGCTCTTACCGCTAACGAGAACCTTACCGACAAGAGTGCTTACAATATCTTGCGCTCTACCGATGGTCTTGATGAGGTTATTTACGCTTACGAGTATAACGCCTCAATCAGCACCAGTGGCTGGTGGCCTTCTTACTCGTTTGCTAACGCCGACGGTTTGCTCTCTACTTACAGCATCTGCCGCCGCGTATATGGTCCTACCAAGCGTTTCCTCAACATCTACGAAGCTAACGACCTCCGTGTACAGCCCAACCAGTTCTTCCACTGGAACTTCTCTTATGTAAATAAGGACGGCGTTACCAAGACATGGTCTTCACCTGATGCTGGCTGCTGGTACTTCTACGACGAAGATGCTTGTATGACCACTGGTCAGGGTACCAAGGATTTCAACTTCTTCCGCTATTCAGAGGCTCTGCTCGATGCTGCCGAGGCTATCGTACAGGCTGGTGGCGCTGTTACCGACGAGGCTGCTGGCTATCTGGCACAGGTTCAGGCTCGTGCTAACACTGAGGGCAAGACCGCTGATCAGATTAAGACCGCTTTGATGGGTCTGTCTAAGGACGACTTCATCTACGCTTGCTGGACAGAGCGTCTGCGCGAGTTCCCGCTCGAGTTTAAGATTTGGGACGACTGCTTGCGTACAAAGATGTTCCCCAACGTTGATAAGACCACTAAGGGTAAGGTTGTCTATGAAGACCTCGTGGGTGCTAAGAATGGTTCGGATGCTACCTTCAAGGCTACTGACCTTGTATGGCCGTTCCCGCTCACCGAGTTGCAGCGCAACAGCAAACTTGAGCAGAACGAAGGTTATGCTAAGGAGTAATGCGCCAATACACATTTGAAAAATAGATAAATAAGAAAGAGGAGGTGCTTTTATTTTAGTGCCTCCTCTTTTTGGCTTTCTTTCACTTTTTGCTTTTCGTTTGCTTTTAAGAGATGAAACGAGAAACGTGATTGTGCAGTGATAACATTGTGCAATTATTGCAATTAAACTTTTAGATATTATATAATGAACATCAAACACATTACATTGGCCTGTGCAGTTCTGATTGCCATGCCCTTAATGGCACAGAAAAAGACCACCACAAAGGCGGCTCGCAAACAAACTGCGCTGCCCGTCTATAAGCAAGCCACGCAACCCATCGAGGCACGTGTGGCCGACCTTATCAGCCGCATGACGGTAGAAGAGAAGGTGGGACAGCTTATCTGTCCGCTGGGATGGGAGATGTACACAAAGACGGGTAAAAACAGCGTTGAGCCTTCGGCCTTGTTTAAGCAGAAGATGAACGAGGTGCCTATAGGATCGTTTTGGGCCGTGCTGCGTGCCGACCCTTGGACACAGAAGACGCTGGAAACAGGCTTGAACCCCGAGCTCTCGGCCAAGGCTATTAACGCCCTGCAACGTTATGCCGTAGAACAAACACGCCTCGGCATACCCATCCTCTTTGCCGAAGAGTGTCCGCACGGCCACATGGCTATTGGCACCACGGTGTTTCCCACCTCGCTCACGGCAGCATCTACCTGGAACCCCGATTTGCTGTATGACATGGGTGCGGCCATAGGCCTCGAGGCGGCCTCGCAAGGCTCAAATATAGGCTATGGCCCCGTGCTCGACGTGGCGCGCGAGCCGCGCTGGTCGCGCATGGAAGAAACCTTTGGCGAAGACCCTTGGCTCACCTCGGTGCTGGGCACAGCCGTGGTGCGTGGCATGCAGGGCGACAACAGTGCCGATAAGCAACACGTTATCTGCACGCTGAAACATCTTGCTGCCTATGGTGTGCCTGAGGGCGGACACAATGGTGGCCCCGTGTTTGCTGGTGAACGCCTCTTGCGCTCGCAGCTGCTGTTGCCTTTTGAGAAAGCGGTGAAGGCTGGCGCTGGCACGGTCATGACGTCGTATAACAGCATCGACGGCATACCTTGCACCTCAAACCGCCACTTGCTTACCGATATGTTGCGTGGCGAATGGGGCTTTAATGGCTTTGTGTATAGCGACCTGTTGTCGGTTGATGGCATTGCTGGCATGGGGGCTGCTGCCAATAACAAAGAGGCTGCGGTGTTGGCCCTGAAGGCTGGTCTCGATATGGACCTCGGCGGTGGCGCCTTTGGCAAGAACCTGAAGAAAGCCCTCGACGAGGGCCTTATCACCATGGCCGACCTTGACCGTGCTGTGGCCAACGTCTTGGCGATGAAGTTCCGCCTCGGCCTGTTCGATAACCCCTACGTTCAGCCCAAGCGTGCCCGCGAGGTATGCCGTTCGGCCGAACATAAGCAGTTGGCACAGAAGGTGGCTGAAGAGGGCACCGTGCTGCTGAAGAACGATGGCATCTTGCCCCTGAGCCGAACCATGAAGCGCATTGCCGTGATAGGCCCTAACGCCGATATGCCTTATAACCAGCTGGGCGACTATACGGCTCCGCAGGCTCGCGAAGAGATTAGCACAGTGCTCGATGGCATTCGTGACGTGGCAGGAAACAATGTAGAGGTGGTGTATGAGCGTGGATGCGCCATTCGCGATACCACGTCGGCCGACATTCCTGCTGCTGTGCGTGCTGCCGAAGGTGCCGACGCTGTGGTGCTGGTGGTGGGCGGATCGAGCGCTCGCGACTTTGAAACAAAGTATATTGCTACGGGTGCCGCCACTGTCGACGAGAGCAAGACGCTCTCTGACATGGAGTGTGGCGAAGGTTTCGACCGTGCTACACTGTCGCTCTTAGGCAAGCAAGAACAGCTTATCGAGGCGGTGGCAAAGACGGGCAAGCCGCTGGTTATAGTGTATATCGAGGGCCGACCGCTGCTTATGAACCGTGCCGCCGAGGTGGCCAACGCCTTGCTCACAGCATGGTATCCAGGCGAACAGGGTGGCAAGGCTATCGCCTCTATCCTGTTTGGCGACGTCAATCCCTCGGGCCGTTTACCCGTCAGCATCCCGCGCAGCGTGGGTCAGCTGCCTGTTTGTTACAGCCAAAACATCAACCGCGACTATATGGACGAGAAGGGCACACCGCTCTATCCCTTTGGCTATGGCTTGAGCTACACACAGTTTGCCTATTCTGATCTCACCATTACGCCTAACGCCGAGCCCTCTATCATGCCGCTGATGGAACCGCTTACGGTGTCGCTCTCTGAAGGGTCGGGTGCCGTGCGTGTGTCGCTCACCGTTAAAAACACGGGCAATCGTAGTGGCCACGAGGTGGTGCAGCTTTACCTCTCTGACCGCGCTGCCACCGTGTCGCAGCCACCCCTGCAGCTTCGTGCTTTCAAAAAAGTGTGCCTTGATGCGGGCGAAAGCCAGCGCATCGAGTTTACCCTTGGCTTCGACGAGCTGTCGCTCATCAACCAAGAGATGAAGCGTGTGGTAGAGCCAGGCGAATTTAAGGTGCTGGTAGGTGCCTCGTCGTCAGATATTCGTCTGAAAGGACACTTCGTGGTAATGCGATAATGAAAAACATTGAACAGGAGGGTGTGTAGAAACGAAAACACACCCTCCTGTTTTTATTTTTCCCCAAAAAGGAGCGTAAGCGTTTCTAAAGAATAAACATCCAAGGCAAGAATAAAAAACTACTCCGAAATAAAGAATGAGAGATTGAAAAAGGATGAAACCTCGAAAAAGGTGAAATTGGAAAGAGAAAAGTTTGTGTAACCAATTATTATTATTAAATTTGTTTTTGTTAAAAATGTGTTGTTCCTTTTGGCTACACACGGATAGATACATACTTCTGACTTTGCAAAAAACATATGAACAATGATAAGAAACGTAAACGCTACTGATGCACAGGCCATTGCCCACATATATAACCATTATGTGCTAAACACCAACATTAGTTTTGAAACGCAAGCTGTAACCACGTCCGACATGCTGCACCGCATTACCAGCATATCGGCACAATATCCCTACCTTGTTTATGAACACGAGGGCCACGTGGTGGGCTACTGCTATGCGCACCTATGGAAAGAGCGCGTGGCTTATAGCCAAACGCTTGAAACCACCATCTATCTGCACCCCGATTATTGTCATAGGGGCATAGGAAAGCGCCTTATGCAGCAGCTTATAGAACAGTGCAGGGCGCAAGGCTTTCATGCGCTGATAGCTTGTATAACAGGAGGCAACGAGGGCAGCATAGCTTTGCACCGGGCGCTGGGCTTTGAACAAAAGTCGTGTTTTAAAGAGGTGGGATGCAAGTTTGGAGCGTGGCTCGATGTAGTTGATCTTGAACTTATCTTACGGGCCTAAAAAGGTTAACATTCGTTTAAAAAGCAGTGGTAAAGAAAAAAGGGTGTTGAAAATATTTGCTATTATCAAGTTTTTTCTTTTCCTTTGCAACGTTATAGCTAAAATGCACAGTTATAGCTAAAATGCACACACGGGCTGGCTTAGTGTAGATGTGGCCATGTGTGGTGTGCATGAACATGAAAAAAAGAAAATACCTAAAAATAAAAACTAAAAATATTATTATGCCTAAAGAAACAAAAGCCCTGCTGGATGGCTCCTTTAATGTGAGGAAGGCCATCATGTTTGCAATAGCGGTTATCATTACCGCTGTGTTATGGAACCTTCCTCTCGACGCCTATGGCATCGATGGCCTTACGGTGGTGCAAGAACGCATCATTGCCATTTTTGCTTTGGCCACCATCTTGTGGATAACCGAAGCTATACCCTCATGGGCCACATCGGTAAGCGTTATCGGATTGTTGCTGTTCACCACGTCGAACAGCGCGTTTAATTTTATGCGTGAGGGCATGGACAAGAGCGAACTGCTGAGCCACACCTCTATTATGGCAACCTTTGCCGACCCTATCATCATCTTGTTCTTGGGTGGCTTTATCTTGGCTATTGCCGCCACCAAGTCGGGCCTTGATGTGTTGCTGGCACGCACGCTGATAAAGCCTTTTGGCACGAAGAGCGAAAACGTGCTGCTGGGCTTCATCCTCATCACGGGCGTGTTCTCAATGTTTGTGAGCAACACGGCCACGGCTGCCATGATGCTTACCTTCCTTACCCCCGTGTTCCGCTCATTGCCTCCCGATGGTAAAGGACGTATTGCACTGACACTGTCGATACCCGTAGCCGCCAATATAGGTGGTATGGGCACACCCATTGGCACACCCCCCAACGCCATTGCGCTGAAATATCTGAACGACCCCAACGGCCTTGACCTTAACTTGGGCTTTGGCGAGTGGATGGCCTTTATGATGCCGCTCACCATCGTGTTGCTACTCATTGGCTGGATGCTGCTGAAGAAGTTTTTCCCCTTCACAAAAAAGAATATTCACCTTACCATTGGTGGCGAGCTGCAGCACAACTGGCGCACCGCGGTGGTGGCTATAACCTTCATTGTTACGGTGGTGCTGTGGATGCTGGATAAGGTAACAGGCGTGGGTGCCAACACTGTGGCCATGCTGCCCATCGTGGTGTTTGCTATCACGGGTGTGGTAACGGCTAAAGATCTGCAAGACATTAACTGGAGCGTTATCTGGATGGTGGCTGGTGGCTTTGCACTGGGTTTGGCCTTGAACGAGTCGGGGCTGGCCGAGAACGCTATTAAGAGTATTCCCTTCGGATCATGGTCGGCGCTGGCCATCCTTATCATCTCGGGGCTTATCTGCTACCTGCTCTCCAACTTTATTTCAAACACGGCTACCGCAGCGTTGCTGGTGCCTATCCTTGCTGTGGTGTGCAAGGGCATGGGCTCGTCGCTCGACGGCATTGGTGGCACCCCCACCGTGCTTATCGGCATTGCCGTGGCCGCATCGGTAGCTATGGCGTTGCCTATCAGTACGCCTCCTAATGCTATTGCTCACTCAACGGGTTTGGTTGAACAAAAGCAGATGATGAAGATTGGTGTTATCATGGGTATCATTGGTTTGGTGCTGGGTTACGCCTTGCTCTTTGTCTTGGGCGAGATGCATCTGTTGTCGCGCTAAGAACTATACAAAATTATATAAAATAAAGAACAACAAGAACATCCTTTTTTTCGAAACACACAACCATGTGTTACCGAAAAAAAGGATGTTCTTGTTTTTTCCCGAAAATGTGATACGCACTACTTAATACATCAGCGCTCGCACCTGCGACACGGCCAACTGTGCATCGCGTTCGGCCTCAAGCAATGCTGTGCGAGCTGAATAGTAGAACGACTGTTCGAGAAGATAATTGAGCACCGACAGTTGTCCTGCCTCCAGCGAGCGACGCAAGAGGACATCATTGGTTGTAGCGGCAAGGTGATCCTTCAGTTGTTGAGTGGTGGCGTTAAGGTCGGTGGCTTGCATGTAAAGCTGGTCGAGTGTTGACTGCTGCTGTTGGCGAGCGTCGGCCACGCTCAGCTGGCTGGCCACCTGTGTGGCACGTGCCGCCTTCATCTTGCGACGGGTGTTGCCCCACAGAGGGATGGAAAGACCTATGCTCGGACCGCTATAGTTGTTGTCTTTGATGTATTCGCCCTGAAAGCCCACCGTAAACTCGGGCATGCCTTCAACCTTGGCCAACTTTACTGCGGCTATGCTCTGTGCCAGCGAGGCTTCGGCCTGTGCCATGGCAGCCGTGTGTGGCATGGCCTCTTTCAGTGTGGCCAGCGGTGGCAGCGCAGTGGTGGCAGGGTAAACGGTGTCGGGCATGGCGATGGGTGCTCCTCCATTCAGGCGTTGCAAGGTTTGTGCCACGGCGGCACGGTCGGCCTTGGCGCGTTGCAGTTCGGCCTCGCTCACCGCTGTGTTCAACCTCACCTTATTCAGTTCAATAAGGTTTACGTCGCCATCGGTATATTTCTTTTCATACATCAGCATAATGTTGCGCGCCTCGTGGCAACGGGCCTCCAGTTCTGCCTGCAAACGGTTGTAGTAAACCATCTGCACAAGGGCGGCATCGGCCTCGCTCATCACCTTCTGAAACGCTACTCTATATTCGGCCATGGCGGCAGTATTGGCTGCCTTCGACAGCTTGCGACGACGCCCCGTGAGCACGCCCCAGTCGAGCGACTGTGTTATGCCCACATTGGTGCGTGGCTCTACCCCCTTAGGGCTGCCAAACAGATAGGCCACCTCGGCCTCGGGGTCGGGTAGGACATTGTCGGCGCTGTTGGCCAGTAAGGTGGCCTGCAGTTGGGCATGCATGGCCTTCAATGTAGTGTTGTTACGGGCTATGGCTTGCATTTCATTGGCCCAAACCGTGAACGAGGTTGTGGGCATGGCCTCTGCTTCGCCTCGCTTCATGGCCTCGGCCTCTTGCCCCCACGCCGTCAGAACCGATGCCGAGAGCAAGAGCGAAGCCATGATGTTTTTATATGATATATGTGTCATTTTATAATCAAAAAATGGTTTTATACAGTAACGTTGTTCTCTTTCTGCACCTTCATTGGCGCCATGAGCGGCACAATAACAAGGTTGAGCAGTGTGCTGGTGAGCAAGCCACCCAGCATTACTTGTGCCATGGGGCTTTGTATCTCATTGCCAGGCAAATGGCTGCCTAAGGCTAAGGGGATGAGGGCCAAGCCCGAGCTGAGAGCCGTCATAAGAATGGGCAGCAAACGGTCGAGCGAGCCACGCACCACCACCTCGCGATGAGAGAGGCCACGGCTGGACAATTCGTTATATCTATCAACCAGCAGCATACCGCCACGTGTGGCCATGCCAAAGAGCGAGATGAAGCCAATGATGGCGGGTATGCTGATGACGCCACCCGTTACCACCAGCGCCATAACGCCACCTATGAGGGCGAGCGGCAGGTTCAGCAGCACCACCACGCTCTGCTTCCATGATCGAAACTGCAGGTAAAGCAGCAGTAAGATAACGATGATGCTCACCACCGAGAGGCCCAGCAACAGGCGCGAGGCAGCGGCTTCGCTCTCAAACTGTCCGCCATATTCAACGCGGTAGCCGTCGGGCATCTTCACCTTTGTTTCAATGGCTTGGCGCATATCGTTTACCACGCTGCGCATATCGCGCCCCTGTGCATTGGCCGATACCACCAACTTGCGTTGTGCGTTCTCACGACTAATGGTGTTGGGGCCTGCCGACGATTCGATGTCAGCCATGTCAGAGAAGGCCACCTGTCGGCCATCGCCCGTGTCGATAAGCATATCACGAATATGGTCTATCGAGTTGATATCTTCGTCGGCCATGCGCACGGTGAGGTCGAAGGTCTTGCCGCCATCTTGCACTTGGCTCACCACCTCGCCACCTAAGGCCACGTTTACACACTCGGCAAACTGTGGCAAGGTAATGCCATAGCTGGCCAGCAACGTACGGCGTGGGCGTATGATGAGCTGTGGGCGTTCAACCTGTTGTTCTACGTTGAGGTCGGTCACACCCTCAATGTTGTGTGTGGCTTGCTGTATCTGCATGCCCAGCGAGTGTAGGGTGGTGAGGTCGGGGCCAAAAACCTTGATGGCAATGCCCGCCTTGGTGCCCGACAGCATGGCGTCGATGCGGTGCGAGATGGGCTGTCCTATCTCTACGTTTACGCCAGGCAGCGTGCGCAGTTTGGCACGAATGTCGGCCATCACCTCGTCTTTACTACGGTCTTTCAGTGCGAAGGGCACCTCCATCTCGCTGGTATTCACGCCCAGAGCATGCTCGTCGAGCTCAGCACGGCCCGTCTTGCGTGCCACATCCTTTACCTCGGGCACCTGTAACAGCAGCTTCTCGGCTTGTGCACCTATGCGGTCGCTCTCTTTAAACGACACGCCTGGCAGCGTGCTCACATTGATGGTGAACGACCCCTCGTTGAAGGGCGGCAAGAACGAACGGCCTAAACTGAAGAACAGCACCAGGGTGAGGGCTACCACAGCGCCTGTGCCTATCAAGATGGCACGCTTGGGGCCATCAAGCACTTTTATGAGCAGCTGTTCGTAGTGCTTCTTCATGGCTCGCACCCAGCGTGGCTCTTCGGTGCGCGCATGCTTACCCTCTTGTTGAGGGTCGGTAAGCAGATAGGCGCAGAGCACAGGAGTGAGGGTGAGGGCTACCAGCGTAGAGGCAAACAACGACACAATGAAGCTAATGCCCAGCGGTGCCAGCATGCGGCCTTCAAGCCCTGAAAGGAAGAACAGGGGCACGAAGCTCACCACGATGATAAGTGTTGAATTGAGGATGGGCATACGCACCTCGTGCGAAGCATGAAAGATAACGTCGATCTTGCTTTGCCGTTGTTCCTTAGGCAGGAGGGCGTTTTTGCGTAGGCGCTTAAACACGTTCTCGACATCAACAATAGCATCGTCAACCAGCGAACCAATGGCAATGGCCATACCGCCAATGCTCATGGTGTTGATGGTGAGGCCCATAGCGTGCAGCACCAGCATGGTGATGAGCAACGACAAGGGAATGGTGACGAGCGAGATAACGGTGGTGCGAGCGTTCATCAAGAAGATGAACAGCACGAGCACCACGAAGATGCCACCCTCAACCAGCGACTTCTTAATATTTGAGATAGACGAGTCGATGAAGTTTTGCTGACGATAGAGCTGCGTGTTTACCTTCACATCTTTAGGCAATGACGCCTGCATCTGTGCCACCACGGCATCCAGTTTCTCGGTAAGCTCAAGCGTGCTGGTTGACGGCTGCTTGGTAACGGTGAGCAGCACGGCAGGCTTGCCCGACACTGAGGCCAAACCCATCTTGGGGCTCTTCGGGCCCATTTGCACATCGGCAATGTCGGACAGTACGATGGGTTGCCCCTTGGGGGTGGTGCCCACCACGGCTTGCCCCATTTGCTGGGTACTGCTGGTCGACAGCATACCGCGCACAATATATTCGTTTCCGCGCTCATACAGCACACCACCCGAGGCATTGCGGTTCATGTTGCGGGTGGCATCCATCACCTGTGTAAGCGTAACACCATAATGGCGCATACGCTCGGGGTGCAAGCGTATCTGATATTCCATCAAGTCGCCGCCCATCACCGTTACCTGTGCCACGCCACCCGTAGAGAGTAGCTGCGGACGTATGGTCCAGTCGGCCAAGGTGCGCAGGTCGCCCAGCGAGGTTGAGTCGGCTGTTAAGCCAATAAACATCACCTCGCCCAAGATGCTCGACTGTGGGCCCAGCGTGGGCTGTCCTACGCCTGAGGGCAAAGCGTCGCCAATGGTGGCCAACTTCTCTGACACAATTTGTCGGTCGCGATAGATGTCGGTTCCCCAATCAAATTCTACCCACACCACCGAGAAGCCTGTGGTAGACGATGATCGTACGCGGCGCACATCGGTGGCGCCATTTACAGCGGTTTCTATCGGGAAGGTTACGAGGCGTTCTACCTCTTCTGATGCCATGCCCTGCGCCTCGGTCATCACCACCACGGTGGGGGCGTTGAGGTCGGGAAAGACATCCACTTCCATCTTGCTTGCCGTCCACATGCCCACAATCATCAGCAGCACGCTGAAGAAAAGGATGACAGGGCGGTTATGCAATGAAAAAGATATTATCTTGTTTAGCACAATTCTTGAATGTTTTGTTTCTAAATAATTTTAGTTTTGCATGCCTTTGTCATGCTGATAGCTCTTGCTTAGGCAAGCGCAAAGCCGAGCGAACGAGCTGTTTGTTTTTATAACTCAACCCCTTTATAACTACTTTAATAAGTATGGGTAGCAGCTTGTCAACTTGTCAACTTGTCAACTAGTCAACTAGTGATGATGTCCCTCAGGCACTACGCTGGCACTGGCCGCTAAGCGCACCTGTGTGGCACCCTGTGTTACCACCTTGTCGCCAGCCTTCAGGCCGCTCAATATCTCGATACGTTTGCCATCGGTGGCACCCGTCTTTACCTCTACGCGGCGATATACGTCGTGGCCCGTCTGCACATATACAAAGAAGAGGCCCTGTGCCTCGGTTACCGCTGCCGACGGTACGGCCAGCACACCGCTGCGCTGCGCTCCGAGCAGATATACCTCGGCAAAGCTGCCTGCCACAATGTCGCCACTGTTGTTAAACTCGAAGATGACGGGCACGAAGAAGTCGTCGGTGTCAGAGGCTTTTCCCTTCGACACCAGTCGGCCACCCAACTCGCTGATTGAATAGATGCGATGGTCGCTGTCGTAAGCCATACGGAAGTTGGCCGACACAATGCGTGGCAACATGCCGTAGCAGCGTTCGGGCACATCGGCACGCAGCTGCACATGTCGGCTTTGCGTCACCGTGGCCAAGGCCTGACCCGCCGATACATAGTCGCCAGGCTTTACAAGCAAGTTTTTTATATAGCCGCTGATGGGGGAGGCCATGGCGCGACGTTGCGCTGCCGACCCTAAGCTCTTAGCCGTGGCCGACGCTGCCTCATAACGTTGGCGCGCATCTTCCAGTTCGCGTTGCGAGATAATGTGGTCGGTGGCCAACTTCTTAGCGCGCTCATAGGCCAGCTTGGCGGCCTTGGCTTCGCTCTGTGCCACGGCAGCGGGGTTGCCGTCAGCCATCTGTTGGGCATCAATTACAAACAGTGTTTTTCCTGCGTTTACAGCCACGCCCTCGGTCAGGCTCTTTCCAGTAAAACTTACTATGCCTGGCATCGTAGCCGTTACCGTAGCCTCGGCTCCCTGAGCAGGTAGCACACGTCCGCTCACGTGCACCACTTCGGCAAAGGTTGAGGGCTGCAGCGTTTCTACTTTCAGGTTGCACGCCTTGGCTTGTGCATCGGTAAAATGAATATCGTCGGTGCCATGCACGTCGTCGTCATGGGCATCGGCCTTAGTGGTTTCATGTTCATCAGCATCATGGTCATGGTCGTGGCCATCGTGGGCACCATGACACGCCAGCAACGACATAGCTGCAATAGCAGCCATGCACACGCTTATATGTTTTATTTTCATTGTTCTTGTTGTCTTTTGGGGTTGTCAGTATGATGATAATTGACCAGTTCTTGCTTAGGCAAGCGGCAAAGCCGAACTAACAAGTTCTTGCTGAAGCAAAAACTTGCGAAATTCTAAAAAAAATTACATTACAACAAGAGTGGGAGGACCGCGCCGTTTCCAGTGCTTGCCATGGCAGCCAGCCAGCAATGCAGCATCGGCAGACATAAAACATGTTGTGCCCGTTGCTGCGAAAAAATATGAATAAAAATAATGATTGTTCCAAAAGTCGGAAGGAAGAAACGAAGGCTGGCCTCCACCGAAGCCTTCATAGCCACCGAAACTGCCACAGCCTCCATTGCCACCTATATTATCGTGAGCCAGCAAAGCCACAAGGTCTTCCTGGCCTACGGGCAAGAACAGATGGTGTTGTTCGAGCTTTAGGTTGTGACAATGATGTGTGTGTGCATCGTTTATGCGCCCATCTTTTTGACAAATCTGTACCGATACGCAAAACGCTCCGCCCTCGTGATGATGGTGGGGAAAAAGCACGAGCATGAGCAACACCATAGTGGCTAATGCCGCCAAATATTTGCGTACGGATGATTTCATAATGCAAAATTACTACTTTAATTTTGCAATTGGGTTGCAAACTTGTGCTTTATATTATTTTATGATTTTCTTTTCTGAAACACAACACGCCCTGTAAAGACAAAAGCCATAAACAAATGGGCCTTTAGCCTTTACAGGGCGCATAAACACTTATAGATAATTGAATTTCTTACAGACAGTTGGTCTTCTCGTGGCCCATCTGCATCACATAGGTAAGGTTAATGTCCTTATCAAACATGATGATGTCGGCATCTTTACCTTCTTCGATAGAACCCTTGCGGTCAAACACACCCATAATCTTGGCGGGCGTTTCGCTGGCCATGCGGAAGACGTCAATCATTGGGATGTCGGCCTTCAAGATACAGGTGCGAATAAGGGTGTCCATGGTGGCGATAGAACCTGCCAATGCCGAGTGGTCGGCCAGCTTGCACACGCCATCTTCAAGGATAACGCGGGGCTCGCAGGTAACCTCGCCATTGCAAGCAGCATACGCCAGCGAGTCGGTAATGAGCGCCATCTTCTCTACACCCTTAATCTGATATACCACGTGCAGCATCACAGGGGGCACATGTATGCCATCGGCAATGGTTTCTACCGTCATATCCTGCAAGGCATACACGCTCTCAACGGTGCCAGGCACCTTAAACTCGTGCTCCTTATACACCACTGGCATTGCATTATAGAAGTGGGCGGCGTGGGTCATGCCCGCATGATGTGCTGCCTCTACCGTTTCAAAGGTGGCGTGCGTACAGGTGAGGGCGGTGAGCACCCCATGACGTCGGCAAGCCTCAATAAACTCGATAGAGCCAGGCAGCTCTGGAGCCTCGTCCCAACGTTTGATGCAAGGATTTTTGTCGAGCAGTGGCTCATACTTCTCGGGTTCGGGTGCTTTGCTCAGTTCGGGGTCGAGCACACGCGCCTGAGCGCTGTTCAGATAGGGGCCTTCAATATGCAAACCAAGCACGGGGCTATCTTCCTCGTCCATCAGCTTTTGGCATATTTTACAAGCCGTTTCTATCATAGGCACTGTCGATGTTGACAGTGTAGGATACATTGCTGTGGAGCCATGTTTTACATGGGCGCTAACAGCAGTGCGGAAGGCTTCTTCCGAGCCCTCTACAAAGTCGCGACCACCACCGCCGTGTGTGTGCATATCAATTCCTCCAGGCACTACATAGCAGCCTTTGGCATCGATAATTTCAGCACCTACGACGTGTAAGTCGATATTTGACACGGCTCTAATCTTATTGCCGTCGATGATTACGGATCCGCCATCGAGCCACCCCTTTGGGGTCAGGATGCGGCCATTGACTATTTGTTTCAGCATATTTTTTGTTAGTTGACGAGTTGACGAGTTGACAAGTTGACGAGTTGACAAGTTGACGAATGATGACAAGCGCTTGCCACACCCTCATTACAGTTCGTTGGTAACCTCGTTACCCATCTGCATAACGTAGGTGAGCTTGAGGTCATCATCGAACATCATGATGTCGGCATCTTTGCCATCTTCCAGCGAGCCCTTACGGTCGAATACGCCCATAATCTTAGCAGGCGTCTCGCTGGCCATACGGCAAGCGTCGGCCATAGGTATGTTAGCCATCTTCACGCAGGTGCGTATGAGGCGGTCCATGGTGGCGATAGAGCCTGCCAGCGCCGAGTGGTCGGCCAGTTTGCACACACCATCTTCAAGAATAACGCGGGGGTCGAAGGCCACACCCTCGTCGCTTGCGGCACAAGCCAGCGAGTCGGTGATGAGGGCTGTCTTCTCTACACCCTTAATCTGATATACCACGCGTAGCATAACGGGGGGCACGTGTATGCCGTCGGCAATCACCTCAACCGTCATTTCGGGCAGTGCATAAACGCTCTCCACGGTGCCAGGCACTTTAAACTCGTGCTCTTTATACACCACTGGCATGGCGTTATAGAAGTGTGTGGCGTGCATCATGCCCGCATTGTGGGCGGCTACCACATCTTTATAGGTAGCGCGTGTATGGCCGATAGAGGCTAACACGCCGTGCTTGCAACAAGCCTTGATAAACTCGATAGAGCCAGGCAGCTCAGGAGCCTCGTCCCAACGCTTGATGCAAGGATATTTTTCAAGTAGGGGTTCATATTCTTCGGCCACAGGAGCCTTAATCCACTCAGGAATTTGTGCGCCAGCCTGTTTGGGGTTGAAGTAAGGGCCTTCGAGGTGCAAACCGAGCACGGGGCTGTTCTCCTCGTCCATCATCTTCTGGCAGGTTTCACAAGCGGCCTCAATCATGGGTACAGTTGAAGACGACAGGGTGGGGAATATTGAAGTGGTGCCGTGCTTCATGTGAGCATTAATGGCCACGCGGAAAGCCTCTTCTGTGCCCTCCATAAAGTCGCGTCCGCCACCGCCATGCACGTGCATTTCAATACCGCCAGGCACTACATAACAGCCTTTAGCGTCGATTATTTGTGCGTCTACAATAAAGAGATCGCTGTTTGACACGGCCTTAATTTTATTGCCGTGGATAATTACTGATCCACCTTCGAGCCAACCCTGTGGGGTAAGGATGCGACCGTTAATAATTTGTTTAAGCATAATTATATGTTTAGTTGTGAGAACCTTTTAAGCTGCAGTAATTGGGTTAAATAGATATATGCAACACTTTTTCGAGTTCATATTTCGATTTTCAAGACAAAGATACATATAATTTTCTAACTGAGCGCCATAATCCACCAATTATCTACCCCCATTCTTCCTTTTGGCCCTTCTTTTGCTATATCGACACGACAAACGAAAAGGTTTGTTTTAAATCAAGTGTTTTTAAACCAAAATAGGTCGTTAGGGCTTATTTTTATCTAAACGGAGCCCCCTCCAAGTAGGACAGGGGTCTTCGTGCCCCGTCCTCCCGACATTAGAAATGGATAATCAATATGTGAGGTTGTCTATTTAAAAGTGCTGGGTGCTGTTTGATATGCTTCATATATGTGCTGTAAGGAAAGCCTGTCAAAGTAAATAAAGCAGATGATGTGTAAAATAAAAGGTTTATCAGGAAAATGTGATAATCGTCTGAAAAGTCGTTAGGAAAATGTGATAATTGTTTGAAAAGTCGTTAGGAAAATGTGATAATTGTTTGAAAAGTCGTCAGGAAAATGTGATGATTGTTTGAAAAGTCGTTAGGAAAATGTGATAATATTAGTTAAAAGTCGTCTGTAAAATGTGATAATGTTGTCATAATTTGCTGATTGTTAGTATTTTTGCAAAAAAAGAACAAAGATGGAAAGAATACTTATAAGCCAACTACTAAAATGGAAAGAAAAATGCGACCGTAAGCCCCTTATCCTTCGAGGTGCACGACAGGTGGGCAAAACCTGGTTGCTTAAAGATTTTGGTAAGCGGTTTTTCAAAAACGTTTGCTATATCAACTTTGAGCAAAAGGATGTTTTAGGTGCAATTTTTGAAGGCACACTATCGCCACAACGTATTATTGAACAGCTATCTGTGTATACAGGAAGCAAAATATTGCCTAACGATACGTTATTAATTTTTGACGAGGTGCAAGAGATGCCACGAGCCTTAACTTCATTAAAATATTTTGCAGAAGAAGCACCCGAGTACGCCATCTGCTGCGCTGGTTCTCTGTTAGGAGTGGCGTTGCATGAAGGAACCTCATTTCCCGTGGGCAAAGTAGAATTTCTTGATCTCTATCCCCTTTCGTTTCATGAGTTTCTGTTGGCTAATGGAGAGGAGATGTTGTTAAATTATATTTTAAGAGATGGTCATCGTGATTTGGATCCATTTACAGAGACACTGACCGACTATTTAAAGAAATACTTCGTGATAGGCGGTATGCCGTCGGCCATTTTGAAATGGTTAGACACGCACGACTTCTTTGATGTTGATGATGTGCAAAAACAGTTAGTGGCAGCCTATGAAAACGATTTCTCAAAGCATGCGCCGAAGCAGATGATAGAGAAGATAAGATATATATGGGACAGCATACCATCACAACTTGCCAAGGAAAATAAAAAGTTTGTTTATGGTTTGGTGCGTGATGGAGCTCGCGCAAGAGAATATGAAGACGCTATAATGTGGCTGAGCGATGCTGGCGAAATAATACGTACTTATAATATTAGCAAGCCAGATGTTCCACTCAAAGCTTATGCCGACTTAAAGTCGTTTAAAGTGTTTTTATTAGACGTAGGATTACTTAGATGTATGAGTGGCGTTTCGCCTAAAGTGATACTCGAAGGTAGTCGTATATTTGAAGAATTTAAGGGAGCACTGACTGAACAATATGTATGCCAAGAGTTACAATTGTTCAAACGCCTACAAACAAATTATTATTGGACCTCTTCGTCAACGGCAGAAATCGACTTCCTTATTTCTGACGGTATGGAGGTGTATCCGCTTGAGTGTAAAGCGGGCTTAACCATGAACGCGAAAAGTTTGAAGGTGTACCGACAAAAGTATATGCCCAAATATGCTTTGCGCACAAGTTTGCTGCCATACTCAAAAAATGAAGAAGAAGGCCTTATAAACCTTCCATTATACCTTCTCTTTGCTTTACCTGCTGAGTTATGAAAGAAAATATTATGAGCCAACTATCTTTATTATTTGTTGACCGTGCAGCCCAACTATTCGAAATAGGCTATATCATAAGTTCAGCCGACGCAATAACGGAAAAAAGTAGGACGGTGGCCTCCGTGCCCCGTCCTCCAGCCCCAGCACACCAGTATTCAAGCAAATGATAATATAGTAGGACGGTGGTCTCCGCGCCCCGTCCTCCAGCAATCGAAAAAGGTTATTAAAAACCTGCATAAACGAAAAAATCTCATAAATCATTTCTGACTTATGAGATTTTTTTCGGGTGGCAGGTGGGACTCGAACCCACGACATTCAGAACCACAATCTGACGCTCTAACCAACTGAACTACGGCCACCGTGTTAGCGCTTATGTTTTTTAAGCGAGTGCAAAGGTACGGCATTTATTTGAATTGACCAAATAAAATGCCGTTTTTTTTATCTTTTTCCTTTACTTTTTTTATTTTGCGGGCTGTGCAGGGGCCTGAGGTGCTGCGGGAGCCTGCTGCGCACCAGCTGCTGGAGCCTGCTGTGCGCCTGCTGCATTCTGCTGTGCGCCTGCTGCGGGAGCCTGCTGGCTAGCGCCAAAACCAGGAGCATTGTTGGGGTTTGTTGTCTGTGTTTCGGTAGCGGCCTTCTCCATTACGCTCTGGTTAGCGGTAGAAGAGGGTGCTGTGTAAGCGCAGATAACGCTGATGATAACCATGGCAGCGGCAAGACCCCATGTGGTTTTCTCAACCACGTCGGTAGTTTTGCGTACACCCATGATAGAGTTAGAAGAAGAGAAGTTTGAAGCCAATCCTCCACCTTTTGATTCCTGGATGAGCACGATGCCAATCATCAGCAGTGCTACAATCACTATCAGAATGACGAATAATGTGTAAATCATTTTTTGTTATTTATTTTATTATTATTTTATTGTTATAATTGTCTTTATTTCTTGCTGTTTGCTTCGTCGTTGACGATCAGTTTTTCTAAAAATCTGATTTGGTCTGCAAAGTAAGCATTTTTTTTTGGATAATTCAAATTTAATCGTTGAATAATTTCAAGAGCCTTTGAATATCTGCCCTGTTTGATGTAAATTTTGGCTAAAGTCTCGGTAAAGAAGCCATCGTCGCCATTTGTGGCGCTGTTATTGTTGTCTTCAATTTGTGGTACAAATTCGGGCGTTTCTTTCAGCGTAATCTTACCGCCATCGTTGTTGATAAAGTTGTCGATGAGGCTCTGACCTTTCATTTGCGGAGCGTTTTCTTTCTCCTCGTTCTTTTCTTCTTCGGTCTCACTATCAAGCAGAAAGGCCACATAGTCGACGGCAGCGTCGGCGGGTGTTGGCTTTCGACGTTTTGTTTCGGGCTTTTGGTCGGCGGGTATCTGGTCGAGAAAGTTGTCGATGAGCGATAGTGTTCTACTTTCGCCTCCTGTTTTCTCGTTGCTGGTGGGCTGTGGCTGGCGGGTGTCGTGCTCGGCGGGTGCCAGGCCATAGTGTACGGCCTCTACCATTTCAAACAGCTTTTCGCGGTTGGTAATGTATATGGCGGCGCGGCGCAGCTCTTCGTCAAACGACGAGTCGTGCAGCAGATACAGGTTTTTCAGCATCAGTAGCCGTGCCGTTTGGTAGTAAGGATAGAGTGCAACCATGTTACGGAGATCGTACAGGGTCTCCTTGTCCATCGTTTCAGGGTGGTTGATAAGTTGCGTCAAGTCCATTACTATATATAATATAAATAGGTGTATTACCAGTTGGCCACGGTGGCGTTAAAAATTTGTTCGGTGAGGTCTTTAACCATCTGTGTTACCAGTTCTTCTTGAACCGCGTTCAGGCTTTGCGTTGTTTCGTACGATTTAGTGGCCGTAAACGAACGTTCAAAGTCTTCATTATGGTTTGTGTTATTGGTAAATCGCACGTTCACAGTGATTGACAGTTCGGTTTGTGCCGAATGTCCTTCGCTCGATACCGACTTGTTGCGCTGTGTGTATTGCGTAATTTCGCCTTCAATTTTCAGGTCGCCGTTGCGTCGCACCTGCGATAGGCGTGTGTGGTTAGCAAAGATATCTTTCAGCTGGTTGTTGAACATGGGGCCCATAGGTCCCCACACATAGCTCGACCTGATGGGAAAGTCGGCTATCTGTATGGTTTTTGTCTTGCTGTAGTCGATGCTGGCACCGTTAAATTTGTACGATACCGAGCATGCCACGGCGCACCAGCAAAGCACCATTGCCAGCATAGCAGTGTGTGCGCGATGGCTGCATTGTGCCACGGCGTTTCGTGTATGTTGAAAAAACTTATTTGTCCAAGCCATATTGTTTAATACGTCTATACAGCGTGCGGTCAGAGATGCCCAGCTCTTTTGCTGCTTTCTTACGGTTGCCGCCGTTGCGGTCAAGGGCGCGTTCTACCAGTTGGCGTCCCAGGTCGTTCAGGTTCAGGCTGTCGGTGTCTTTAATCTCTTCGGCCTCAACCTCTTCTATACGGTTGCCTCGCATGGGTGTTGCGGCGCCCGAATAGTTGGCAGGTGCCAGTGCATGGTAGGGCTGTGCGTAGGTGTCGACGGGCGTTTCAGTTTTCTGTTCGTTCATCTGCTTGCGCATGTCGTTCATCTCGCGTCTCATTTCCGACACGTTGCCTCGCAGCTCATACAATATTTTGTATAGCAGCTCGCGCTCGCTTTCATACGAGTGGTTGCCCTGGTTAGGTATCATGGCCAGCTGTGTGCTCTCGGGGTCTTCGGGTATGAAGTGTCGCAGCCCGTTAGCATCAATCTCGCGTTTTTCGCTCAGCACCGATATCTGTTCAGTAATGTTTTTTAGCTGTCTTACGTTGCCTGGCCACTTATATTTCAGCAGTAGGCGTTTAGCATCGTCGGTAAGGGTGATGCGCGGAATGTTATATTTCTCGGCCATCTGCATGGTGAACAGGCGGAACAGCAACAGTATGTCTTCGCCACGTTCGCGCAAGGCGGGCATCTTTACGGGTATGGTGTTTAAGCGATAGTAAAGGTCTTCGCGAAAGCGCCCTTCGCTCACCGCCTTCTGCATGTTTACGTTGGTAGCGGCCACAATGCGCACATCGGTTTTCATTATTTTTTGTCCGCCCACACGTATATATTCGCCTGTTTCAAGCACACGCAGCAGGCGCGCTTGTGTGGCTAAGGGCAGCTCGCCCACCTCGTCAAGGAAGATGGTGCCCTTGTTTGCGGTGCCAAAGTAGCCCTCGCTCTCGCCTATGGCGCCTGTAAACGACCCTTTCTCGTGTCCGAACAGTTCGCTGTCGATGGTGCCCTCTGGGATAGAGCCACAGTTGATGGCAAAATATTTCTCGCGACGTCGGGGCGAGTTATCATGAATGATGCGCGGGATGATTTCTTTGCCCACGCCGCTCTCGCCAATAATAAGCACAGAGAGGTCGGTGGGTGCTACCTGTAAGGCCACATCCAAGGCACGGTTCAAACCATCGCTGTTACCAACGATGTTGTAACGTTGTTTTATTTTCTGTAATTCAGAGGTGTTCATTGGAGTACAAAGTTACTCATTTTATCTGACAATATGGCAGAAGCCCCCTATTTTTTTATTTTTTTATTTTTTTGAACCATGATGAACTTGTTCTTCTCGCCCCCTTTTTTTACTTTTGCACAACAATATCAAGTTATTATACATTGCTGCGTTTTGTGGCAATGGTGGTATTTGCTGAGGTGGTGAGCGGTAAGTAAGGATTTGATGAGCTAAAAACATTGCTTTAGTAAGCTGAAAATATCGCGTTTTTTCGGCGAAAGCCTTGAGAAAGTCGTCTCACACCGACCGTTGCTCGTGTTCATGACGGTCGATATGAACACGAGCATCGACCGTTCTCCATGTTCATAACGGTCGATGCGGCATGACTTTCTCAAGGCTTTCGCCCGACTTTCTCAAGGCTTTCGCCCGATTTATTGCATGGTTTCGCGCCACTTTTTGCCTGGCTTCGCCCGATGTTTACCCCGTTTTTTGCCAATATACGCCGTGTTTGTTGCTGGAGGACGGAGCACAGAGACCCCATCCTACTGGGCAAACTAAAGTAGGACGGTGGCCTCCGCGCCCCGTCCTCCCACAACCAACAACACGGAACCCAATAACCTCACAACAAACAACATAAACAACAATGGAACAACAAGAACAACATTCCTCATACATTGATAAAGGAAACAACGTTGTTCAATGTTGTTCCTTTGTTGTTCAATGTTGTTCCTTTGTTGTTCAATGTTGTTTCTTTGTTGTTCTTTGTTGTTTCTTTATTGTTCTATGTTGTTCCTTTGTTGTTCTATGTTGTTTTTTTATTGTTGTATGTTGTTTCTTTACGGTTCTATAATAATATAGTTTGAGCCATTTTAGCGATAATTACAAAAAAAAGAAAGGGTGCTTCTTGCCGTTTTGTTCGGCTCGAAACACCCTTTCGGTCTTCATATATTACGTACGGTATGTAGGATAATTACTCCCAAGATCCAAAGTATGAGCCATCGCTGGGCTCGTCGTCTTCAATATCCCAATTTACTTCGTTGAGTTTTGCATCAGGGTCATAAAGTTGACCAAACTCGCTGCCAGCTAACAGCTGCTCAACTACAACATTAATTATTTGTACTGAAGGCTTTATATATTTTTTCATTGCTACTGCTTGTTTAAGAGGTTTCTTTACTTGATAACGATTTTCTTGCCATTGTGAATGTAGATGCCCTTTGTGGGGTTCAGCACCTTTATGCCCTGAAGGGTATAGTAGGCGTTGTCGTGATGTGTCTTCACGGTTTCTACGTTCTTAATCTCGGTAACGCCACCCATCTCTTCGTCGTCAAAAACAATCATCATCTTAGCAAGCGAGGCATCGTCTTCGTCTTTCGGGCCAATAAACTGGCTGTTATAGCTGATGTAGCCAAACGCTCCACCATCAACCTCAGCGCTGGCGGGCATGCGCAGATAAGCCTTGTTGGCACCACAACGACCGTCGGGAGTAAGGCGGAAGAAACCTATATAGTCGGCGCCCACTTTGTTTTCTTTATAATAGTTGGTGTTATGATAGTTGCCCAAACCATAGTAGCGGTAGGTAACGGTTTCGCCCTCTTTCTCAATGTTGCCCAGGCTGTTGTTAGCCACCACATTGGGGGCGAGGAAGTTGTTCCATGCCTCACCAGTATATTTATCGGCCTTGGTCCATACGTTTACATATTGAGTAGCGTCTGTGGCCGAAGCTTCTGTGCGCTTGCGCAAGGTGAAGTCGAGCTTGGAGCCATCGCTGAAGGTGCCTGTAGCGGGCACGGTGCCAATGAGCACTACGCCCACGTTGGCAGGTATATAATCCAGTTGGCGCAGATGCAAGGTGCCTGCCGAGTAGATGTCGGTTTCGTCTTGAGCCTTGTCATACTTGTAAGCCTCATATACCTTTACGTTTTTGCTTACCACATTCATGGCTACGTTGTTGCTGTAGGTGCGGATAAACTTGCCTGCACGATAAGTAAACGGTATGCCAATGTCTTCGGTGGTTTCGATGGTATATTTGTAAATGGGTTTCTCGCCATCAGTAATGATATAAAGCTTCACCACGTGTAGGCCAGCCTTGCGGTTCCAGTTGATGTTGTTTTCAGCCTCGGTGGCGGTGGTGGTGCCAGTAGTGGTATAGCTTAAGAAGTTAGGGTCAGAGGGCTCGCAGCTGTGTCCGGTGGCGTTTTTGTGGTCGCTCTTTGCCATCTTGCTCTCGTCGGTGGTAGTGTCTTCATACCAGTTGTATGCCTGTGAGTGGTCGCCTACGAAGCGGAAGCTGCCTTCATAGTTGGCATCGGTGGTCTCGATAGTTGCCTTATAGCAACGCTCGTTGGCATCGTAGGTCATCTCGGCGGCTGTCGAAGCCCAGTTCCATGAACCATCCTCAGCATTGGTGGTGCCAGGAATGGCGTCGCCTACCAATGAAATGGTGTTGGGATAGTCTACCTTATCTGCGTCGCCCAGAATACTGAAACTTCCTGACATACCGTATGAACCGCTTTTGCTGGCAAGGTCGTTGTCGCCACGGTTGGCGTTATACTCTATCTCTTTCAAGCCCTCAAGGTTAAGGGAGAACGAAGGCCAGTTAGGTGCCAACTTACCTTTGTGGGCTTCAGTACCGTCGTTGCCCAAGAAGAACAACTTGTCGTGTGTGCCCGAGTTGTTGTTTATGCTCTTTGTAGCGTGTATGCCAGGTGTAGCTATCTTTGCCTCTTCCGACAAGCCTACATTGCTCACTACATAGTCTATAACGTAGTAGCCAGTCTTCTTTCCATCAAAGTGTAGGAAAGCCTTGGCGTTGTCGGTGTAGGCGCCTTCGTTTTTGTCACGCTTGTCATAAATGGGTTGTGCGGTGGCGTCGTCGCTGGTGTTTAGCAGATAGGCCACACGTGTGCGGGCATCGTGTTTAATGGTCCATGCGGTGGGGTTGCCGTCGGCACCCATTGTAAAGCTTACGGTGTACATGCCATCGTCGTCGACGATGTTGTCGTTACGAGTGGTGAGGTTCCAGTAGGGGCTGTTCTCAGAAAGGTCGGTCGAGGCTGTTAAGACGCCCGATTTACTTTCGTTTGTAGCGGGCCATGTGCCATGTATATCATATTTGGCGTCTTCGTTGGGGCCGTAAACCTTCATATCGCCAGCATCGTCAACGGCCAAAATCTGCATCTTGGCGGTAAGGCAAGCGGGAATGTCGATGGTGTAAGCGCCTTCTTTGTTCTGAGCAAACTTAAAATAATGACGGTTATAATTAATGTGGTCGTCGTCGGGGCCAGGGGTTACATCACTGTTATTATAATGTGAGAAGAAGTTGCCCACAAGATAATAGCCTGCTGCAGAGGCCGTGACGGTGCTCGTGGTAGGGGGCGTAGGGGGTGTGGGAGGTGTTACCGTATTTTTATGTCCCACCACCGAAACGCCTCTGTTTGGCTTGTCTTCGGTAAGGTTTACGTATATCTCAAGATAATCGTAAACGCCTTTGTAGTCTTTTACCCACCAAGCACGTTCTGCTCCGTAGAAATCGCCCTCTGTTTTACCGTTGCCTGAGGGATATACAGCATAGAACGAGCCATCCAGCTGCAGCACGTTTTTACCATCTTCCTCGCAAGGCTGCATGGGCTTGTCCCAGCCCTCTACGCGCACTCTGAAATAAAATCCATCATCGGGCATGCTTGTCACTTTAAGCACCCACGTGGAGCCTTTGTAGTAGGTAAACTGTGGGCCGTTATTATACCAGCCATTGTTAATGCCGTTTATCGTTTGTTCTGTTTCAAGAAAAACGTTTTGTTGTGCCATGCCATTTGTCGAGAAGGCGAACAGGGCCATGACGGTCATTAAGAAAGTTAAGAATCTTTTCATATTGGTTCTATTTAGGGTCTGCTGAATTATTATCTGTTCACAGACAGA